>ERZ791875.39-NODE-39-length-182769-cov-8.247950_pt1 | contig 182769 bp, 151 predicted proteins | sample MGYA00510278_ERZ791875 | MGnify/ENA primary metagenome ERZ791875 (study PRJEB30046, sample SAMN00792078) | human gut metagenome | study: EMG produced TPA metagenomics assembly of the A metagenome-wide association study of gut microbiota in type 2...
GGCAGCGGACGCTCCGCGTCGGGGCGCCGGGCCGGCACACAGAACGCCGCGGCCAGCAGGGCCCACGGAAGGATATGTCGCAGCGACATTTTCATATGCAGGTTCAAAGTTAACTTTCCCGGCGCTAAAATCCAAAAAGTGCACTATATTTGCCGCCCGGAACCGCGAAGCACGGTTTTTGCCGTCATCCTGCCATCATGCACCGGCCCGGGCAACCCGCAGCGGCGTTCCGGATTTAGTCCGGAGCTCGCCATTCCGGCATCATCCGGCCGTACGGCGGCAACGTCGGGAAGCAGCGGAGCAACAAACGCATACACGCGGCTGCGGCCGCCGTCGATGCGATAAACGTCAAGATACTATGCGCAACATCAGGGGAGTCAAGGGAGTCATATACGCCATCGTTTCATCGGCCACTTTCGGGCTGATACCGCTGTTCTCGATACCGCTGCTGCATGCGGGTATGGCCTCGCCGGCCATCCTTTTCTACCGCATGCTGCTCTCGGCGGTCATCATGGCGGCCGTAGCCCTGCTCACAGGACGGAATTTCCGCATCTCGTGGCGCGACTTCGGCGTGCTGGCGGGTTTGAGCCTGATGTACGCAGCCACGGCGCTGGGGCTGCTGCGCTCGTACGACTACATCCCGAGCGGCGTGGCAACCACCGTCAACTTCCTCTACCCGCTGGTCGTAACCATCGTCATGACGCTCTTTTTCCGCGAGCGCAGCTCGGTGTGGATTGTCATCGCCATTTTCATCTCGCTCGTCGGCGTGGCCCTGCTGGCATGGGGCGATGCGGGCAGCCGCGACCCCGGACGGGGCCTCGCCTATGCGGGTGCCACGGTGGTGACTTATGCCGTATATATCATAGGAGTGATGAAAAGCCGCGCAGGGCGGCTCGACTCGCTGGTCGTGGCATTCTACGTACTGACCTTCTCGGCGGCGATATTCCTCGTCTATGCGCTTTCGACGTCGGGTATCGGCGTGGTGCACACCTGGCCGACATGGCGCAACCTGTTGCTGCTGGCCCTGCTGCCGACGGTGCTTTCGAACCTCACGCTCGTGCTGGCAATCAAGGAAATCGGGTCGACGATGACCTCGATCCTCGGGTCGATGGAGCCGCTCACGGCAGTCCTCGTCGGGGTAGTCCACTTCGGGGAGCGTTTCGACCTCGATGCCGCGGCCGGGCTCATACTGGTCGTCACCGCCGTGATTATCGTCATCCTGCAAACCCGCCATACGCCGCCCGCACCTCCGGCCGACATTCCCACGCAGCCGCAGGAATAAGCCGGCTGCCGCTCTGCACTCCGTATTTCCGCCGCCGGCAAACCGGCGACAGCCGCCCTTTTACGCCCTGCGTTTCGGATTGGCCGGAAACCACCCCTTGGCGACGCGCGCGCGCTGTTCGAACAATTCGCCGATCGACCAGAGCGACGAGGCGCCCCAGACGGCCAGCAGCGTCGACCACAGGATATGCCGCACGGCGACCGAGGCTGCGATGGCCGCAACGCCCATGATGAGGAACACCCACCAGCAGCGCACGCCGAAATAATACTCGCCTTTGACGACGAGCGGATGGAACAGCCCGATAATCAAAAACGTCGCCACGCCGATTACCAGCCCCGTAAGGTTATATTCCGTAAGAAATTCCATAGCACACGATTTTAGTGTTTTGCCAAAGATACGAAAAAAGGACGGTTCCCGGGGAAACCGCCCATAAGAAATACCCTAACAAGTATCGTCAGAAGCTATACTGCAGCATCACGTTCACACGGTTGGCGTGGTTCTTCATGCTGTTCATGTCCTTGCGCGAACCGTAAAGGTACTCGCCGGCCACCTTGCAGCGCGGGGTCAGCGAATAGAAAATGTTGCCGAAGATATACTGTCCCTGCTTGTACTGGTCGGCCGTATAGTAACCCTCACTGCGCTGCACGCGCACCGTTGAGTAACCGCCCGACACGAACAGGCGCGGGGTGAGGTTGATCTGGCCTGCGGCCTGCACGCCCCACATCGGCATCATGCGCACGAGCATCGGATTCTTCGGATTGGGCGTAAAGTCGAGGCCCGAACCCGTCAGATCCTGGATGTACGGGGTGATGCCCTCGCCGTAGACGCCGTTCATGAACATGCGGAACCAGTTGCAGCATTTGATCGTACCGCTCAACTGCACGCCCCAGCCCAGCAACGACGTGTTGGATTCTTTCGACACCTTGTACATGTACGGATTGCGCAGGACGGCCGATGCACGGAGGTGGCTGCTGCGGTCGGCGCCCCAGGCAACCTGCAGGTACATCGGGAAGTCGGGTACACGCTGGTGCAGTTCCTTGAAATTCTCGCCGTAGGTGGCGCTGACGCTCGGCAACTCGGCGGCGACGCCGAATGTCATGTGCTTGCGGGCGAATTCGACCTCGTAGCGAATCAATGTCGCAAAATTGAAGTTATAGGCGTTCGGGCCCTGGAAGTCGATGGTCGTGGGGGCGGCCGACAGGTCGCAGAACGTGGTTACGTCGCGGCCGAGGGTCAGTCCCTTGAACGATACGTAGGCCGAACGCAGACGGGGCGTGTAGCTGCCCTCGGCACCGCCGCGGAAGTCGGCGTCCATGTAAATCACCACGCGGCCCAGCGCACGGGTGTTGGTGATTGCCTTCAAGAACAGACGCGAAGTCGAGGCGTCCATCATCAGCTTCTGTTTCGAATTGTAGTTGCCCGGAACGGGTATATCGTAGGGCACGAAATCGATGTTGTCGACGATGCCGTCGAAATCATAACCGGCGCGCAGTGCGACGAAACCGCCCATCGAAAAGGAGAACTTGTTGTTCTTCGATGCAAATACGAACTGGGGTTTCTCGGTTTGCTGGAAACCGGGGCGGTGCGTTTCGATGTAGTCCTGCGTGGCGTTGTCCATAGCCAGACGATTGAGCGCCGCGGCCTGCCGGGCCCCGCAGCCGCAGTTGTAAATCGTATCCACCTCATGCACGGATATAAGGTAGACCGTAGGCGAATACTCGCCGTCGCGGCCCTGGCCGCGAAGATGCTGGGCGGAAGCGGAAGATGCAAGGAGCAGGGCCACAATCAAAAGTCGAAATGTTTTCATAAGCCGAATAAAATTTGGTTTTTTAATCAATTTGCTTGGTTCGATAGGATTTGTTTTTGGGACACAGGCAGTTAATATTCACCCCGGGAATTAGCAAGATATATGCCAAAGGAAGTTGCGCGAAATTTGATTTTGAACCGCCGGAACCAATTTTGCAGGGGATAAAACGCATCCCTGTAAATCCGGATGAATCCGGTTTCCCGGTTTTCATTATCTTTGCAGGAAAGATGCCCCGGCACGGGCAGGCAAGGCCCGGCAAAAACCGGAACGGACTTGGCACTGCACCGTCTTTACCGAAAACTGAAATCCGGTTTAGACAGGCGGCGCCCCGGCATAACTCGAGCAAAGCTTGGTTCTGCACTCGGCTTGCACTATCTTTACCGAAAACTGAAATCCGGTTTAGACAGGCGGCGCCTCGGCATAACTCGAGCAAAGCTTGGTTCTGCACTCGGCTTGCACTATCTTTACCGAAAACTGAAATCCGGTTTAGACAGGCGGCGCCTCGGCATAACTCAAGCAAAGCTTGGTTCTGCGCTCGGCTTGCACTATCTTTGTGCATTATTTAAATAAAGGTATATGCTGCTCTGGATTATCACTGCACTGACACTCGCGGCCGTCGCCGCCGACATCATACACTACCGCCGCATGCGGCGCAGGGCCCCGGCCGTACGCCACCGCCTGTTCATCGCGGTAGCAGCCGTGACCGATGCGCTGCCGTTCGCAATCGCGCTGACCGGCCTTTTGAGCCGCGACAACACCACGGCATTCATGACTTTCGCCATGTGGACCTTCTGGGTATGGATGGTTACCGTCCTGCCGCGTATCGCCTGCTATTTCTTTCGCTGGATTCGCCTGCCCCGGGTGGGGGTCGTAGCGGGGATTTGCGTGGCGCTGCTCTTTATCTGGGGCGCGACGGCGGGCCGCACGACGATTCTCGTAAACCGTGTGGAGGTCTGTTCCGACCGCCTGCCTTCAGGGTTCAGCGGCTTCCGTATCGCCCAAATCTCCGATATGCACCTCGGCACCCTCGTCCGGCCCGATGCCGAACTACGGCGCATCGTGGACAGTGTCAACGGCCTGCGTCCCGATTTGATTGTCTTCTGCGGCGATTTGGTCAACGTACGCAGCTCGGAGCTCGACGCCCCTATCATGCGCCTGCTGGGCGGGTTACGGGCCACATACGGCGTGGTGTCGGTTACGGGCAACCACGACGCAGGCCTCTACATCAAGGACAGCATTGCACAACCCTATGAGACGAGCCTCGCCAAGGTGATTGCCCGCCAAAAGGAGATGGGCTGGCGCGTATTGGAAGACACGACCGTCTACCTGCACCGCGGCGGCGACAGCATCTCGCTCACGGGCATCTCGTTCGATCCCGCACTGCGGCACCTGCGCCACGACCCCGACCTGCCGCCCGCCAATCTGGACATCGCCTACCGGGGCGTCCCGGAATCGCTCTATAACATCACGGCCGTGCATATTCCCCAGCTCTGGCCGCAAATCACCGGTGCCGGTTACGGCGACCTGACGCTTTCGGGGCACGTCCACAGCATGCAGATGAAAGTGCGCCTCTTCGGACGGGCGTTTTCCCCGGCTCAACTGCTCTACACACGCTGGAGCGGCCGCTACGACGAGGACGGCCGCACGCTTTACATCAACGACGGCACGGGATATGTGGCCTTCCCGATGCGTGTGGGAGCCTATCCCGAAATCACCCTGATAACTTTGGAACGATGCGAGTAACCCTTTCCGCCGCGGTCACGGCCGACGGCTATATGGACGACGACAGCCCGCGACGGCTGATTATCTCGACACCCGGCGACTGGGAGGCGGTTTACCGCCTGCGGGCCGCACACGACGCCATCCTCGTCGGCGCAGAAACCCTGCGGCGCGACGACCCCTCGCTGCTGCTCCGCGACGAGGCGGTGCGCATGCGCCGTGCACGGGAGGGCCGCCGGCCCGACATCGCGAAAGTCACGCTCACTCACTCGGGCAGGCTGTCGCCGCAGCTGCGGTTCTTTACTGCGGGCGATGCCGATCGTTATGTGTTTTCACAGCGTAATTTACCTGAAATACAAAATCTTGCGAATGTTATATACAGCGAAGCTCCAATCAATGCCAAACACATCGTCACCGAACTGGAAAAACGGGGTGTCGAGCACCTGATGGTCGAAGGAGGAGCGAAAATCCTGCGCATGTTCCTCGACGAGGGGATGGCCGACACATTGCGGCTGGCTGTAAACCCGAACCTGCGGCCCGGCACGAGGGGAGGTGCACGGTTCGAGCCCGGATTGCCGGACAGCATCCCGCACACCCGCGAAATTGTCGACGGCATGGAGGTGACGATTTGGACACTTCATCCCGACACGACAGCCCGGGATTTCGGATTCCTGCAAAGAGCAATCGACGAGGGACGCAAATGCACGCCTGGCCCCACGTCGTATAGCGTAGGAGCTGTCGTGGTTACGGCCGACGGCCGGATATTTGCAGGATACACCCACGAAACCTCGCCTACGCACCACGCCGAACAGGAGGCCATTGCCAAGGCGCTGGCTGCCGGCGCTGCGCTGCGCGGAGCCGCCATGTACTCCTCGATGGAGCCCTGCTCGCAGCGGGCGAGCGAACCCGAAAGCTGTACGCAGCTCATTATCAGGCATGGTTTCGCCCGGGTGGTGTTCGCGCTTTACGAACCGGACTGCTTCGTCTGCTGCCGCGGGGCGCTCACCCTGCGCGAGGCGGGCATCGACGTACGTGTTTATCCTTCGCTGGCAGCGGGAGTGTGGGAGGCCAACGCCCACCTGAAGCGCTGAATCCGTCGCAATTTGTGTCCGTAAGGGCCTAAAATTGGCCTGTTTTTCCGGAAAATCGTGCAACGTATCGAGATAACTTATATATTTGCTCCATAAACGCATTGATTAATATGAAAATAGCAGTCAGAATCGCCCTTACGGCGACGGCACTCGCGACAGTCGTCCAGCTGCCTGCACAACAGGCCAAGCAGACGCTTTCGCTCGACGAAGCGATCGCCGTTACGCTTACGGAGAACCCGGCGATGAAAGCGGCCGATTTCGAAGAGAAGGCCGCGACGCAGGAGCGCCGCGCAGCCATCGGCCTGCGCATGCCCAAAATCAGCGTCACAGGCGCCTATGCTTACCTGGGGAAAGACATCGGTTTCGATTTCAACGAGATGAAAGGCCCCGCCAAAAACCTTGCGGGGCAGATCCTCGGCAGCGGGCTCGTGCCCCCCGAAATGATTCCCTCGATCAACGGGCTGCTCAATCCGCTGATGAATGCCGACTGGTTCCTCAAGGTACAGGATCAGAGCCTCGGCTTCGTGGGCGGCGAAGTGACGATGCCCATCTGGCTGGGCGGCAAGATAAACGCCGCCAACCGGGCTGCGAGAATCAACGAGCGCACGGCCGTGGAGCAGGGTAACCAGACCCGCAATGCGCTGATCTCGGAACTCGTGGAGCGCTACTTCGGACTGGCGCTCGCCACGCAGGTCGTCGAGGTGCGCCAGCAGGTGGTCGACGGCGTGCGCCGCCACCTGGAAGACGCCGTGGCCCTCGAAAAGAACGGCATGATTGCCCAGAGCGAACGCCTCTATGTCGAATTCAAGATGGCTGAAGCCGAACGCGAGTTGGCGAATGCCAAATTGCAGGCCGAAACCATCGCCAGCGCCCTGAACAACACGCTGGGCCGCGAAAACGATTGGCAGCCCGTCACGGCGATGTTCATCGTCGAGCGCATCGAGGAACTGGAATATTACCAGGATCTCGCACAGGATCGCAACCCGCTGCTCAACCAGGTGTCGCTCAAGCGCCAGCTGGCCGAGGAGGGCGTGCGCGTCCAGCGCGCCGACTTCCTGCCGCAGGTGGCGGCCATCGGCGGCGGCTCGTTCTACAATTACCAGGTTTCGGGCATCGTGCCCCGCTGGGCGGTGGGCGTGGGTGTCAACATCAAGATTTTCGACGGCCTGAACCGCGAATACAAATATTCGGCGGCCAAACAGACGGTACGGCGCGTCGGGGCCCTGCAGAACAAGGCGGGCAAGGACATCTCGGTACTGGTCGAAAAACTCTACAACCAGATGATGAACTACCGCAACCAGATGACCTCGATCGATGCGTCGCTGAACTTCGCCGAGGAGTACCTCCGCATGAAGAACGCCGCATTCCTCGAGGGCATGAGCTCTTCCACAGATTTGATTGACGCCGAGCTGAACCTCGCCGGAGTGCGCACCGAGCGCCTGCAGGCAGCCTACCACTTCGATTTGCTGCTGGCGCAGCTGCTCGAAGCCGCCGGCATCAGCGACGAATTTTCGGCCTATGCGCGCCGCGCCGACGCCCGGCCTGTCCTGTTCGATAAAAAGTAAAAAAATAAAACCATATGAAGCGAAGCAACATTATCGGAATCATCGCGGCCGCAGTGATTATCATCGTATCGGTCGTACTGATCAGTTGGTACCTCAAGCGCACGACCCCGACGCTGATCCAGGGCACGGTCGAGTGCACGACCTACAAAGCCTCGTCGAAAGTCCCGGGCCGCATCGACGACATGAAAGTGGCGCAGGGCGACCGCGTGGAGAAAGGACAACTGCTCTACACGCTCTCGACGCCCGAACTGGAGGCCAAACTCCAGCAGGCCGAGGCGGTCAAAAGCGCGGCTTCAGCACTGGATCAGGCGGCTATCGCCGGCGCACGTATCCAGCAGATCGAAGCGGCCCTGAACATGTGGGAAAAGGCACAGGCCGGCCTGGAACTGGCCCGCAAGACTTTCGAGCGCGTGAAAAACCTCTACGACCAGGGGGTGGTCCCGGAACAGAAACTCGACGAAGCGTCGGCCAACTACAAGGCGATGGAGGCCACCGCACTGGCTGCAAAGGCACAGTACAACCTGGCGTCGGACGGAGCCCGCAAAGAGGATAAGGAGGCCGCAGCGGCCCGTGTCCGCCAGGCCGAGGGCGCCGTCAGCGAGGTCGAATCCTACATCGGCGACGCCATGGTCTATTCGCCCGTGACGGGTGAGATTTCGACCATCATCGCCGAGCAGGGCGAACTCGTGGGCAGCGGTTATCCCGTCGTGGCGATTCTCGACTTGAGCGACGTCTGGGTGACGTTCAACATCAAGGAAACGCTGCTCCCGGCCATCGCAGTCGGCACCCGCATGAGCGGTTACGTCCCGGCGCTGGCGCAGGACGTCGAGTTCGAAGTGACCTATATCTCCGCGCAGGCCGATTTCGCAACGTGGGCCGCAACGCGCACGCAGGGCGGTTTCGACATCCGCACCTTTGCCGTGAAAGCCAAACCCACGACCCACGTCGACAACATACGTCCGGGCATGAGCGTGCTCGTGGACTGGGACAAAATCGAGAAGTAGGAGCGAACGATGCTGGATTTCCTGCGCAATACATGGGCCGTACTCCGGCGGGAACTGATGCGACTGACGCACCAGCCGATGTACTTCGTGCTGATGCTCGTGCTGCCCGTGGTGTCTTTCGCGTTCTTCGCCCTGCTGTTCAACAAGGGCGTGGCGCGCGACATCCCGATTGCCGTGCAGGACGAAGACCACACCACGCTCTCACGCAAGGTCACGCAGATGATCGACGACACCCCGACGGCGCTGGTGGCCTACGAAATACAGAACATGGACGAAGGCGAACGGCTGATGCGCGAGGGCAAAATCATGGCCATCGTGCAAATTCCGTCGTTCTTCGAGAAAAACATCCTGAGCAACAGCCAGACGCACATCGAGAACTACATTTCGGGAACGAACATCACGGTCAACGGACTGCTGTCGAAAGACATCCAGACGGCCGTGACGACTTTCTCGAGCGGCATCCAGATACAGCTCTTCACCAAACAGGGACTTACCGAACGGCAGGCTATGGCACAGCTGATGCCCGTACGGTTCAACAGGCACGTATTGTTCAATCCTTATATAAATTACGGCTATTACCTCTCGCCGAGCTTCATGCCGATGATGCTGCTTATCTTCATCGTCATGGTGACCGTTTTCGCCATCGGCACCGAGCTCAAGCACGCCACGGCGCGCGAATGGCTCGGCACGGCCGACGGCTCGGTCGGCGCGGCGCTCGCAGGCAAGATACTGCCCGTCACGGTCATCATGTTCCTCATGTCGCTGGTGATGTTCCTGATTATCTTCAAAGTCGTTGGCGTGCCGCTCAACGGCAGCCTGACGGTCATCCTCGTAAGTACGCTGCTCTTTATTTTGAGCTACCAGGCCATTGCGGTGTTCATCGTTTCGCTGCTCTCGAACCTGCGCCTGTCGCTCTCGATAGGCGGTGGCTATTCGGTGCTGGCGTTCACGTTCTCGGGGCTCACGTTCCCGATTATGGCCATGTGGCCCGCCATGCAGTATTTGAGCAAGCTGTTCCCGTTCACCTACTACACCGACATCTTCGTCGACCAGATGCTGCGGGGCGCCCCCGCGGTCTATTCGCTGCCCGACATGGCTTACATGTCATTATTCATTGTCTTACCGCTCCTCTGCCTGCCGCGCCTGCGGACGATTTGCACGGAGGAAAAATATTGGGGGAGGTTATAGTATGAGTAGGTTCACACACCAGGTAGCCTCTTACTGGCAGCAGATGCTGTCGGTCATGCGCAACGAATTCCGTTCGATTTTCACCGATGCGGGCGTCGTGCTCATTCTGGTTCTCGCGCTGATTATCTACGCCACGGTCTACTCGTTGGCTTACGGCCCACAGGTGCTCCGCAACGTACCGATAGGCGTTATCGACGAATGCCGCACCCCGACCAGCCGCAGCCTGATCGAAACATTCAATGCCGGGCCCAACACCTACGTGGCTTACAACCCGACGAACATGGAGGAGGCCAGGGAACTGTTCTTCGGCCGCAAGATATACGGCATCGTTTACATTCCTTCGGACTACGAGAAGAACCTGCTCGGTGGCTCGCAGGCCAATGTGGCGATTTATGTCGACGCAAGCTACTTCCTGATGTACCGGCAGGTGTTCCAGGAGGTCGTGACCTCGATCGGCACCACGGGCGCCATGGTCGAATTCCAGCGCCTGATTGCCAAGGGGGCCGACATTCCGCAGGCGCAGGCCACCTCGCAGCCGGTTATCTACCAGTCGCACAACCTGTTCAACCCCTATCTGGGCTACGGCACGTTCGTGATGCCCGCCATCATCATGGTCATCATCCAGCAGACGATGCTTATCGGCATCGGCATGATCGGCGGCACATGGCGCGAGTTCGGACTCTACCGCAAACTATGTCCGTCCAACCGCAAACGCATGTCCACGCTGCCCATCGTGATGGGCAAGGCGCTGGTCTACGGCATGATTTACGCCGTGACGACTTTCTATATCCTCGGACTGCACTACCGACTGTTCCACTTCCCGATGAACGGCGCGACGAGCACCATTCTGGTGTTCATGCTGGTATACCTGGCCGCCTGCATCTTCCTCGGCATCGCCATCTCCACGCTGTTCCGCTACCGCGAAAATTCGCTGCTGCTGTTGCTGTGGACTTCGATTCCGCTGCTGATGTTGAGCGGCGTATCCTATCCCCGCGAGGGTATTCCCGACTGGCTGTTCAACTTCGGGCAAATATTCCCCAGCAGCCACGGCGTTGATGCGTTTATCCGCATCCAGACCATGGGGGCCTCGCTCTCCGAAGTGCTGCCCGAAATCCGGATGCTCTGCATCCTTACGCTTATCTACGGCGGCCTCGCCTGCATCGGCATCCACTTCGTAATCGACCGCGCAGCCAAGGATACACCCGTTAAAAGCCTGAAAAAATAATGCATATCGAATTCCAGGCGCCCCTGATTGCCGTCCAGGACGTCGAGCGCTCGAAGCGCTTCTACTGCGGGCTGTTCGACCAACAGATCGTATCGGATTTCGGGGAGAATGTCACGTTCAGCGGCGGCTTCGCCATACAGGAGAAATTCGCATGGCTTACGGGCCTCGCGGAGGATTCCGTGCGCAGCCGCCCGCACAACATGGAGCTGTATTTCGAAACGGACGACCTCGACGCATTCATGCAGCGGCTCGGGGAGTATCCCGAGCACGTCGAACTGCTGCACGCGCCCCGCAAATACGACTGGCAGCAGTGCGTCGTACGTCTCTACGATCCCGACGGCCATATCATCGAAGTGGGTGAGGCGATGGAAGTCGTCATAAGGCGGTGCCTTGCCGAGGGACACACGGCAGAGGAAACCGCCGCACTCACCCAGCATCCCCTGAAACTCGTGCTGCGCGTCCGGGACGAAGCGGCGAAATAGCCCTGCACACCCTGACGACACGATTTGCGCAGCATTTTTCGGCCGGCACCGGCAACAACGATTGTGCGACATGCAGAACTGAAACGCCATCCCGGCAACGCGCCGGATATTCGCAAAAAAAGACACCGGGCATTTGCCTGGTGTCTTTTTCATATCCGAAGCCGAATCCGGCCGCAGCGTTATCTCGGACCGTGGAAAACTCCCGGAGGAGGGCCGCCCGGGCCGCCGGGCCCCATGCGGCGCGCACCGGAGGGCTGCGCCACGCCGTCGTAATCCTTGATGTTCTTCGAGCCTTTTTTGCCGAAGCGGCGCAGGTTGTAGGTGAACTGCACCATGTAGTAGCGGCCGATCACGCTGTTGGTCGAGTTCTGCGTCCAGCCCGAACCCGTCGAACGCGCGAAAGCCTTGTTCTGGTTGAAGATGTCGTTTACACCGACCATAACCTCGCCCCGCTTGTTCTTGAAGACTTTCTTGCCGATCCAGGCGTTGCAGAGCAGGTACGAGTCGTCGTAATCGTTCGTAAAGCCGATATACTGCGTGTAGGCCACGCTGCCCGTAAAGGTGAAGCCCAGCGGGAAGACGAACTTCATGTTTCCCTGCGCCGTGTGGTTGAAATACCGGTTCTTCGCACCGGCCTCGCCCAGCGAGTTGGTCGCTTCGTTGTAGGTTCCGTTCCACGAGAGGGTGAAGTCCACATTCTCGGAGATGTTGCTGCCCAGCACCGTACGGAAATCGTATCCCATGTTTTTGGTGTCGTTGCGGTCGCCGCCGGTGATGAACCCGTTGCCGTCGACCGTGCCGCCGAGCATGCTCGGCGTCAGCGAGTAGCTGACACCCGCCATCACGTTGAAGTTGCTCTTGAGGAACCCGATGGGGAAACCGTAGCTCAAATGCGTGCGCAGGTTCCAGTAACCGTCGAGATTCACGGGCGTGGAGTAGTAGTTCGGCGTATACTGGTCGCCGCCGAGGGTTATCGTCCCGGGATTCGCAACCAGGTGCGTGGCGTTGTAGTCCGAGGTGTTCTGCATCGAGAACATCCACATGAACGTACGGCCTTTCTCCACGTTGGAATTCACGTAGTGGAAGTTGATTCGGTGGCTGTACGACGGGTTCAGGTCGGGGTTACCCTTGGTGATGTTCTGTGCATTCGACACGTCGGCGACATTCTGCAGGTCGGTGATCGACGGATTGTCGGTATAGGAGGAAACGAACAGGCGCAGCGAATTTTCACGGTTGATGTTCAGCTGGCCCATCATGAAATAGGTCACGTTGTTGTACGAATGCTTGATTTTGTCGGCATCGTCCCGCACGACCTGTCCGTCGAGCGTCGCACGCTGGTAATAGACGTTCGCCACGAACGTATTGCGCTCTTTCGAGTAGCGGAAGCCGGGGCCGGCGCTCTGCGTCAGGTAACCGCTCTTGTAGGAGTTCGAAAGCGAGGGGTCGGGAACGAGTCCGCCTGTCGAATAATCCGCTCCGGTGATGTACGATTTCTTGTCGCGCTCCTGATAATCGTACGAGGCGCGGTATTGGAGGCTCACCTGTGCGTACTTCGCCACGGGCTCCGTGTAGGTGAACTGCCCGCGCAGGCGGTAACTGCTCGACGGCGCGAGGTTGCGCAGGTAGCGCAGGTCGGTATATCCGTCGGGATCCCATTCGCCCGTTTCGGGGTCGATCGTGGGGCGTACCTGCGAAATTTTCAGGATGTTCGAATAGGAATTCGAATTGTTGGTGTTGTCCGAGTAGTTGACGTTGCCGTCGAGCGTAATCGTACGGCCGTCTTTTCCGAGTTTCGCCCGGTACACGGCGTTGGTGCGGATGTTGTAGCCGTGGCGCAGGCCGTCGTTGAAGTTGTCGGTGCGGCTGTATCCGCTCTCGCCGAACTGCCAGCCCTGCGTGGTGCTCAACGGGTCGTTCGACTGGTAGCTGAAACTCGGGCGTATCATCAGGTTCTGGTTGTCCGAAATCTTCCACTCCAGACGGCCGTTGAAACGGTGGTTGTAGGACTCCGTATCGGAATAGCCGCGCGTCGAAAGGGTATCCACGGGCATCGGCGATTCGTACCACTTATCGACCGTCGAACGGTTCTTCGTATCGGTGTTATTGAAGAAATAACTGCCCTGGAACGATACTTGGTCGCGTTTTCCCCATGTATCGGAGTAGTTGATGCCGATGGCGTTCACCGATGCCACACCGCTCTGCGGGCGCACCATATACTGGCCTACGCCGCCTCGGCGGCCGCCGCCCGAGCCCGAAACGCCGAGGATGTCCTCGAACGAGAAATTCTGCTGGTTGACGTTGTTGAACAGGCCGATGACCGATATGCGGCTGCTTCCGCTGAAGATATTGGCATTACCGCCTACGACGTACTTGTTTTTCGCCTCGGTCTTGGTATCGGCATCGTAGCCGTATCCGGCATACAGTTTTCCGAACTGTCCCTGGCGCATATTGGCGTGCGTGACGATATTCAGGGCCTTATATCCCTCACCGTCGTCCATGCCCGAGAATTCGGCCGCGTCGCTCAACTTGTTGTAGACCTCGACACGGTCGACAGCCTGTGCCGGCAGCGACTTGATGGCCGTGGTCACGTCCTCGCCGAAAAACTCCTTGCCGTCGACGAATACTTTCTTGATCGCTTCGCCCTGCGCTTCGACCGTGCCGTCGGAGACCGTGATACCCGGCATCTTCTTGAGCAGTCCCTCGACATCGGCGTCGTCGGTGACTTTGAAAGCCCCGGCGTTATAACTTACCGTATCGCCTTTCTGCGAAGTACGCAGCGCCTTGGCCTCCTTGACGACGGTTTCGATCTGCACGCCCGGCTTGAGCTGTATCGTGCCGATATTCTGTTTGGCCGCAGCTACCTTGAACGTCATCTCGGCGTTGTTGTAGCCGAGGAAAGAGACGACGAGCGTGTAGTCGCCGTATGCCAGCGAGGGAATCGACACGGCGCCCTTGTAGCCGGAGGTGAAATATTTCTTGTTGTCCGGGGCATTCACCGGAGCGACCTCCAGCACGGCACCGGCAACGCTTTCGCCGGTCTCGGCGTCCGTGACGGTACCCGTGACCGTCCCCTTCTGGGCAAAGGCCGCGACCGCGAACAGCGTGAATAAAGTTGAGAGTAGTAGCCGTTTCATCTTTTATTTTCGATACTTCCGTTTTTTAATTTTGCGCATGCGAAGATAGCTTTTTTATCGCGGATTTCGGCCCGCACCGGGGCGAATCGGCAAAAAAAGGGTGCCAGTCGACCAACCGGCACCCCGACTGTAACAAACCGGTTATTTACCTAACCTCACTTCTTCCCTTTCTTGTCCTTTCCGGTACCCGGCCTGTCACATTGCTTTGCGCCGCAACACGTTCCGTCTTTCATCTGCGGGCCGCGTTGCATGCCGGGTTTCGGGCCCTGCATCTGCTGCCACTGCTCGTATTGCTCCGTGGTCAGGATTTTCTTCATCTTCTCGGCCTGCGCCTTGCGGGCCGCGCGCATCTGCTCGTGCTGCGCCTGCATATTCTTAATTTCCTGCAGGTTGAGCTCGTACAACTGCTTCGACTGATTCTCGTCGAGGTTCAGTTTTTCGACCATGCGGTCGGTTTTGCGCTGGGCCATCTGCTCGGCCGTGGGACGCTCTTTCATCCGGGGGGCCCGTTTCGAATCCTGTGCAAAAGCGCTTGTGCCCGCCAGCAGGCAGAGGGCCATTGCAACCGCAAAAATTCTCTTTTTCATAGTTTTAAGATTTATGTTATCCGTTCATCGAATGGATTTCGACTCCCGTTGCTAATGCAAAGGTAGGGCCAATCCGGTACCGGCAGTACCGAAGTGCGGGTCAAACGGCTGAACGACGGGGCGAACCGGCTATTCGGCGGGTTGAACGGACGTGAGCCACGATTTGAATTCGGGGACGCGGGCTTTGGAAATAACGATGCGCTCGGGGATTTCGACCGTCAGGTGGAGCGACAGGCGGCTTCCGAACCATACGGTAATCTCTTTCACGGCGCGGCGGGCGACGATGAACTGGCGGTTGGCGCGGAAGAAATCGGCCTCGGGCAGCACGGCCTGCAGCGCCTCGAGCGTTTTGTCGAGCGGATAGGTGGCGCCGTCGAACGTGCAGGCCGTCACCTTTTCATTGGAGGTATAGCAGTAGGCAATCTCCTCGCGTTTGAGCGGGATAATCTTGTCGCGGACATGTACGAGGAATGTCTGTTCGCGGTGCGATGCGGCCATCGTACGCACGCGGGAACCGTAGTCGCTCCGTTCGCTGCTCGACAGGCGGTCGAGTTTGTGCAGCGCCCGCTGCACGTCGGCGCTGTTGATCGGCTTGAGCAGGTAATCGATACTGTTGACCTTGAACGCCTCGAGCGCGTATTGGTCGTAAGCCGTCGTAAAGATTACGGGAGCCGTAACCTCCACGGCGCTGAAGATGCGGAACGAGTCGCCGTCGGCCAGGTGGATGTCCATGAACAGCAGGTCGGGCTGGGGATTCGCACGGAGCCACTCAACGCTCTCTTCGACGCTTTCGAGCGTTTCGACGATCTCCATGCCGGGCGCCACCTGTTTCAGGATGGCTTTCAGGTTCAGCGCAGCGGCTGTTTCGTCCTCGATAATCAGTGCTTTCATCATACGGCGGGGTTCTGTAACGGCATGCGCACGACGAATTCCCTGTCGGAATCGACAATCTCGATGTCGCGGCCGGTGATGAGGTGCCAGCGGTTGCGCAGGTTCTCGAGGCCGATGCCCGTCGAAGGTTCGGGCTCGAGTTTGGGCACCTTGGGATTGGCTACGACCAGCCACCCGTTTTCGGTGCGAATCGAGATATGGAACGGCTTGCTGCGGGTTATCGTATTGTGCTTGACCGCATTGCCCACCAACGGCTGCAGCGAGAGCGCCGGAAGCGTCCATGTGCGGTACTTGTCGTCGACGTCGATGTCGAAAAAGAGTTTGTCGGCATAGCGTATCTTGAAGAGGTAGCTGTATGCCTCGATGAATTTCAGCTCCTCGTCGAGCGTCATCAGCGTGCTCTGTCCGTTCTGGATGATGTAGCGGAACGTATAGGAGAGCTGGTCGATGTAAACGAGCGCCTTTTCGTCGTGCTTCTCCCGCACGAGCATCGCCAGCGAGTTGAGCGAATTGAAAAAGAAGTGGGGGTTAATCTGCCCCACGAGCATGTTGTAGCGGGTCGTGAGGTTCTCGTTCTTGAGCCGTTCGTTCTCCATGACGACGGCCTGCTGCTTGGAGTTGAGCACGTATACCCAGCCGTAGAGCATCGACACGGCCACGGCGAACGAACACTTCAGCAGCAGCATGTAGTCGAAAATATGGTCGCCCATGAAATTCAGCATGATACGGCCCGTGCGCCACTCCGAAACCGGCGCGACCATATACAGCGCCGTGGCGGCCAGCACGCACCACATGCAGTGGCGGACGAAACGCCCCGGGGTGTACCTGTGGCGGACGGAGGTGAGAATCGAAAGCATGATAAACGAAACGACCAGGTAATAGAACAACTGCAATGTCAGCTCCGTCGCTTTCGAAGGCCGGTTGAAAAGCGTACTGTAATCGAACTCCTCGCCGTTGCGGATGCGCAGTTCGTTCATCACCGGATGGGCGCCGTAACGGCGCGGCGCCACCAGGTCGACGACCAGCCGGTCGCCGTCCTCCAGTCCGAGCCTCCGCAGACGCTGCATCATCACATAGACGCTGTCGCCGTTTTCGTAGACGATGTAACCGTGGCCGTCGGGGCTCACCCGCAGCGTTCCCTCTTCAGCGCGCGCGACGACGCTCGCCTTGGCCGGACGCGGCTGGCTGTCGCCCCGTTGCTCGACAATCAGCAGCAGCACATAGGAGAAATTGACGACCAGCGTGATAGCCAAAGCTACCAGCACGTTGAGAATCAGGTCCGAATATTTCGACTGCGGCGCCATATCGCGTTACTCTTCCTTATACCACGACGCGTACAGCATATAGTCGTGGGCCGTACGGCGGATAATCTCCTCCCGCTGTTCGGGAGTCACCTCCTTGACTTTCCGGGCCGGGACGCCGGCATAAACCGAGTTGGGCTCCAACTTGGCGTTCGAAAGCACCAGCGCATTGGCCGCGATGATGCACCCCGACGGGATGACGGCGTTGTCCAGCAGGGTAGCGCCCATACCGATCAGGCAGTTGTCGCCGATGACGGCGCCGTGGACAATGGCGTTGTGGCCCACCGACACGTCGTTGCCGATAATGGTCTGCGACGGATGCTGCGCCTTGTCGTAAATCGTGTGGAGCACCACGCCGTCCTGAATATTCGTCCGGTCGCCGATGACAATCTTGTTTACGTCGCCGCGCAGGACGGCGTTGTACCAGATCGAGCAGTCGCGTCCGATTGTCACGTCGCCCAGAATGACGGCCGTTTCGGCCAGGAACGTATTTTCTCCGATTGCGGGAGTATGTCCCCGCACCTCTTTAATCAATGCCATATTCGTTATAAAATTTCTTTGGTTTCAAATATATGTTCCGTGCGCGTACCGTTGCGCAGCACCTCCATGCGGTGACGTCCCGGCACATAGGCCGCACTGTCGATGCACAAATTCCCGACCGGCACGCCGTCCCATGTGGCGACCACGTCGCCCGGCTGCAATCCCGCCGGGGCGTATTCCCCGTAAAGTCCCGTCACAGGCCATCCTTCGCAGATGTCCGTGCGGTCAATCACCGAAAACCCGGATACGACGAACGGAAACGGGGCTTCGCAGCCGACGGCCGGCCGGAGCCAGAGCGCAGGAGCGGCGAAGTCGATAACGAAATCGAAACGCTCCAGCAGCCTGTTGCCGATTAGTCCGGCAATATCCTCGCGCGCCAGGAATCCCGACATGTTCCGCGACACTTCGACGGGAACCTCCGCAAACGTCCGCTCCCCGAGCGTCACCGAGCCGGCCCGGCAGTATAGGTGGTTCGCGCTGCCGCCGATTCCTCCCGAAACCGTGCCGTATGCGACCTTTTTGCCCGCGCAGCCGTCGAATCCCGCACGGCGTGCCGCCGGGGTGGTGATGCTCACCGTTCCGGGACTTCCCATGTCGAGCAGGAATTTACCCTCGACCGTATGCGCGGAATCGAGTTGCACGCGCACGGGAACGTATAAGCGGTCGCTCTGCTTTTCGGCCGGAATCCGGGTGAATCCCGCCGACGCGAGCGTATCGGGCAGCACGGCACGAAGGTAACCGCGCTTGAGGTTGAACTCCACGCAGGCCTGCGCCAGGTATTGCTGGCCGAAAATACCGTCCGCACGTCGCCCCAGCACCTCTTTTAGGGCAAGTACAGGCGTCATTTGGCTTTGCCAGCGCAGGGTGTCGACACCGAACGGAATCTTCCCGAAAAGCACGCGAACCGACGAGGTCGCATTTCCGGCGCCTCCGATCCGGGCCCTCGTGTCGCCGGCCGGAACGAATCCGGACTGTGCGAGCCACAGCGAATCGACGTACAATCCCGTCGCTCCCGTGTCGAATACCAGCCGGGCGGGAAGCGAATCGCAGAGCGTTGCATCGAAGTACAGGTGCCTGCCATTATAATGGAAAGCGACCGCATCTTCCGGAAGCGGTTCGGGAGCGGGCACATCCGTTTGCTGCGGCCCCCTGCCGCTGCAGGAAGCCAGTAACATGCCCGCCAGGGCCGCCGATACGAACGACAGCGACAGCTTCATCGTCTTATTCCCCTTTTTTCGCTTCCTGCCAGAGTTCCTCCATCTGCTCGAGCGAAAGTTCATGCAGCGAATGCCCCTCGGCCGCAGCCTGTTCCTCCATGTAATTGAAGCGGCGGATGAACTTCTTGTTCGTGCGTTCCAACGCCGATTCCGGGTCGATGCCGTACAGCCGCGAAGCGTTGACCAGCGCAAAGAACAAATCGCCGAATTCGGCTTCGAGGTTCGCCTTGTCGCCCGAGCGCATCTCCGCCTCGACTTCCGCAATCTCCTCTTTCACCTTGTCCCACACATCCTCGCGCCTGTGCCAGTCGAACCCCGTGGAGGCCGCTTTCTCGCCCACGCGAAACGCCTTGACCAGTGCAGGAAGCGAACGGGGCACGCCGCCCAGCGTACCGCTTTTGCGGTTCTTCTTGCGGAGTTTCAGCGCCTCCCAGTTCTCCTTCACCTCGTCGGGCGTATTGGCATGGATGTCGCCGTAAACGTGCGGGTGGCGGTATACCAGTTTATCGCACAGGGCGTTTGCCACATCCGCATAGTCGAACGCCCCCTGCTCCTCGCCCAGTTTGGAATAGAATACCACGTGCAGCAACAGGTCGCCCAGCTCCTCCTTGATACCCTCCATATTGTGGTCGGTGATTGCATCGGCCAGCTCGTAAGTTTCCTCGATCGTGTTGCTGCGCAGCGAATCGAAAGTCTGCTCACGGTCCCACGGACACTCGCGTCGCAGCGTGTTCATCACTTCGAGCAGGCGGGCCGTGGCCTCCAATCGTTTATCTTCCATCGTTTTGACTTAATTTTACAGCAAAGGTAGCAATTCAGCGGAAAAAAAGTAACTTTGTCCGAAACAAAATTCCGCATCGCCATGAAACTGCGACACCTGATACTCCTCACAGGAGCGCTCTGCACTCTTTCTCCCGCCGTTGCACAGCCGTCGCCGGCACGACAGGAACCCTGTCCCGGCACCTGCCGCATCACCCCGCAGACAATGCTCTGTTACGAAACACCGCTGGCGCCCCTGGCCGACTACCTGCGCGAATACATCAACGTTCCAAAGGCCAGCGACAGTATGTCGGCCGACGAAGCGATTGTGCTTTCGCTCGACCCGGCGCTCGGCAGCGAAGCCTATAGCCTCCATATACGGCCGCATCGCATCGAAATTGCCGGCGGCGACTACGGCGGCGCTTTCAACGGCGTACAGGCCCTGTTCCGGCTGCTGCCGCCCGAAGTCTACGCCGGGCAGCTGAAACTGCCCGCGGAAATCGCCTGCACCAAAGCGGAGGACGCACCGCGTTTCCCGTACCGGGGCATGATGCTGGACGTGGCCCGGACATGGATTGATGCAGCTGGAATAAAGCGTTATATAAACCTGCTATCACACCACGGCATCAACAAATTACACCTCCATCTTTCGGACGACGAAGGGTGGCGTATCGAGATTAAATCGCATCCCGAGCTGACCGAAATCGGCGGTTTTCGCGGCGGCGATTCGCCCGTGCGTCCGGTTTACGGCAAGTGGGACGAAAAATACGGCGGCTACTACACACAGCAGCAGATGGGCGAGATAATCCGCTACGCCGCAGTCCGCAATGTCGAAATCATTCCCGAAATAGACCTCCCGGGGCACAGCCGCAACATCGCCTCGGTGCATCCCGAAATCCGCTGCAACTATCCGCCCGACACGGTTTCGACCAACGGCTACGACTACCGCTCGGCGTGGTGCGTGGCCCGCGAGGCCAATTACGCACTGCTGTCCGACATTCTGGGCGAAGTGTGCGCGCTGTTCCCGTCGGAATATATTCATGTCGGCGGCGACGAGGTCGACATGACCCAGTGGAAGAGCTGCCCCGACTGCCGGGCGCTGATGCAAAGGCGGGGCATGACCGACCCGCACCAGTTGGAGGATCTGTTCATGGAGCGCATGGCGGCCATACTGGCGGCCAACGGCAAGCGCCCGGGGGTGTGGAACGAAGCGGTAAGGACGGGCAGCCTGGCGCACGACTGCCGGGTCTACGGCTGGGAGAGCGTCAAAGCCTGCCTCGACGCCACGGCAAAAGGCTACCAGACGGTGGTGATGCCGGGCCAGTACTTCTATTTCGACATGCGGCAGACGCCGCACGAGGACGGCCACGACTGGGCGGCGATTTTCGACGCCAGGAAGACCTACGGATTCGACTTCGCGGCCCAGGGGTTCAGCGCCGGGCAGATGCGCCACGTCGTCGGACTCGAAGGGACGTTTTTCAGCGAGGCTTATGTGTCGCATGAACCCGAGAAGCCCGATTACCTCGACTACATGTGTTTTCCGCGCATCTGCGCCCTGTCGCGCATCGCATGGAGCGGGAACGACGAAGGGTGGGAAGCCTATTACAAGGAACTGGTTTCGGCGCATTACGACCGCATGGCCGCCATGGGCATCCGTTTCCGGCTCTTCCCGCCGAAAGTAAACTACCGGGAGGGTGCTTTCACGGCAACGGCCGACGACGGTTCGGAAATATATTACCTCGTGGGCGATTCGCCCGAAGAGCACCGCTACACCCGACCGGTGAAGACGGACAAGCCGCATCTGTACCGGTTCTTCACCCGCTACAAGAGCGGCCGCAGCCCCCTTGTCGCGGACAAATCCTATTACCGCACGATAACGCCTGCCGTGACCATCACCACATCGATGGGGGAGAGCAAACAATTCCCCTGCACGAACGCCTCCGGTTACAAGGGACTCTCCCGGACACGCCGCGCATGCCGCCAGCAGGACTGGGTGCTCTACATGTTCGAACAACCCGTGAAATGCCGCGAAATGTACCTGCAAACGGGCAACCGCCAACTGCCCAAGACCATCATAACCACAGGTTATGCCGAAGTGTCGTACGACGGCACTACGTTCGAACGGGTGGGCGATCTCGAAAAGGGCAGTATAACCCTGAAGCCGGAACGGCCGGTGCAGGCCGTGCGTATCGTATCGACCTGCGACGACAACGGCACGCCCTATGTGACGATCCAGCCGCCACAGGTGAAACCCGTTCTGTAAGGGATACGGCAATCAGGCGCCGCGGCCCGGGGACGCGTCCGGCGTAACGGATTTTCCGCAGCCCGGCGTGCGGGCAACAGCCGATTCGACTGCGAAACGGTAAAACAGGTACTGCGCCAGATAGTAGGTAATCATCACGACGTATGTGCGGCCGGGAACGGGCGCAACGAAGCGCCCCCATGCAATCACGGAGTCGGAAAAGACGAACAGCAGGGCCGCGCACCGGAACCATGCGGCATGCGGCCCGCAGTACTGGAGCACGCTGTATAACATTCCCGCAATCACCAGCCCGTAGATACCGACGCCGAATCGTTCGACCGGATCGACGGCACGGGGCACGATAACACCGAACAGGAACACGAACAACACCCCGATGAGCACAACTGAAAAAGCGCGGGGCATATAGTCCTTTGCCCGGGGCAGGAAGTAGCGCATGTAGGCGCCGTGCGCCAAGGCGAAAAACAGCATCTGCGGAATGAACAGCCCCTTTGCCCCCACTGCATCCCCGGCCGCCGACAACAGGAGTGCGGCCCCGATCGGAACCAGCTGCCGCTGCCGGAGCCGGAAAACCGACAACGCCAGCAGCAGCACAGGCCATGCGACCTTGTACGGAAGCGCCGCGGCCTTTATGAAGAACACGGCAACGCCCGCCGCGAAAAGCAGGGTAGTCAGGGTCGATATGCGGGAAGTACGATGCATCGTTTCGGGAAAAACCGCTTCAGAAGAAAAGCCGCCCGGCAGGGAACTGGCGGGCGGCTTCGGTCGATTGTTATCCGTTAAATCCGGTTATGCCCTCACTTGCGCGCCGCACTGGCGTTCGAACTGCATCGTCAGGTTTTTCATCACTTTCTCAATCGTCTTTTCGTCGAGTGTGCGGGTTTTGTCCTCGAGGATGAAGCTCAAAGCGTAGGACTTCCTGCCCTCGGGCAGCTTGTCGCCCTCGTATACGTCGAACAGCGAAACGCTCTTAAGCAGTTTGCGTTCGGTGGCGAACGCCACGTCGCGCAGCGCCGAGAAAGTCACCTGCTTGTCCACGAGCAGCGCCAGGTCGCGTTTGACCTCGGGGAATTTCGACAGCTCCTCGGCGGCAATGCGGTGTTTTTTGGTCGACTTCACGAGCGCCTCGAAGTTCATCTCCAAGTAGAATACGTCCTGTTTGACATCCAGCTTGCGGCGTATCTTCGAACTTACCGTACCGATCTGCAACAGCTCCTTGCCGCCCAGCGACATCGTAAGCGCCTCACCGAAGAGGTCGCTGCGGAGCGTGTCGGTCTTGAGCGCATAGATGTCGACGCCGAAGCGGCGCAGGAGTTTTTCGGCCACGGCACGCAGCGTGAAGAACGACGCTGCCTGCGGCCGGGCGTTCCACGACGCGGGAACGGCGGTACCCGTCACGGCGATGGCGAGGCGGTACTCCTCGGAGTAGGCCGCGAGGTGATTCTCTTCCGTGCGCCTCGACTCGTCGTAGAAATAGCAGTTGCCGAACTCGTAGAGTTTCAAATCGCCGTTGCGGCGGTTGGCATTGAGCTGCACGGCTTCGAGCATGTTGAACAGCAGCGTCTGGCGCATGACGTTCAAATCGGCGCTCAACGGATTGAGAATACGCACGCAGTTCTCCGCCTTGTACGCCTCCAGTCCGTCGTAATAGGCCGCCCTGGTCAGCGAATTGGACATGATTTCGGTGAAGCCGTTGGCGGTCAGGAAGTCGGCCGCGAGGTTCATCAGTTTGCTGCGGTCGGGTTTGGGCGCATAGGAGAGCGTCGAACGAACGCGCGACGGTATTTCGACGTTGTTGTATCCGTAGATGCGCAGGATGTCCTCGATAAGGTCGGCCTCGCGCTGCACGTCGACACGGTAGGGCGGCACGGCCACGCTCATCACACCCTCTTTTTCGGCGAGTATCTCCACCTCGAGCGCCGCGAGAATCGTGCGGACGGTATCTTCGGGAATATGCTTGCCAATCAGCGAATCGATGCGGGCGAACGAAATGTCGAACCGGAACTTTTCAATCGGTTCGGGATAGATGTCCGTGATGTCGCTCGAGATTTCGCCTCCGGCCAGCTCTTTCATCAGCAGGGCCGCACGCTTGGCGGCATAGACCTGCATGTCGGGGTCGACGCCGCGCTCGAAGCGGAACGAGGAGTCGGTATTCAGGCCGAAACGCTTGGCCGTCTTGCGCACCCATACGGGATTGAAATAGGCGCTCTCGATGAATACGTCGGTCGTCGTATCGCTGACGCCCGAATCCAGTCCGCCGAATACACCCGCGATACACATCGGGCGCTCGGAAGAGCATATCATCAGGTCGCCGGCCGTAAGTTTGCGCTCCACGCCGTCCAAAGTCACGAAAGGCGTGCCCTCTGCACAGGTGCGTACCACGACCTCGTGCCCTTCGATTTTCGCCGCGTCGAATGCGTGCAGGGGCTGTCCCAGCTCGAAAAGCACGAAGTTGGTGATGTCCACCAGGTTGTTCTTGGGATTGATGCCCGCAGCGCGCAGGCAGTTCTGCATCCACTCGGGCGAAGGGCCGATTTTGCAGTTTTTCACGGTCACGCCCGCATAACGGGGAGCCGCTTCGCTGTTTTCGACCCGAATCTTTACGTCCAAATCGCGGTTGTCGGGGGCGAATGCCGACACGTCGGGCATCTTCACCGCCACATCTTCGCCGCGGCTGCGCAGGTAAGCCGCCAGGTCACGCGCCACGCCGATATGCGAGGCGGCATCCACGCGGTTGGGCGTAAGCCCCACCTCGATCAGGTAGTCGTCCTCGATGCGGAGGTATTCTTTGGCCGTCGTGCCCGCCACGGCACCGGAGGGAAGCTCCATGATGCCGTCGTGCGAGGCGCCGATGCCGAGCTCGTCCTCGGCACAGAGCATACCCAGCGATTCGACGCCGCGGATTTTGCTGCGCTTGATTTTGAACTCCTCGTCGCCGCCGCCGGGGTAGAGCACCGAGCCGACCGTGGCGCAAAGCACCTTCAGGCCCGCGCGGCAGTTGGGTGCGCCGCAGACAATCTGCAGCGGTTCGCCCGTGCCGACGTCGACCGTGGTGACGTGCAGGTGGTCGGAGTCGGGATGATCCGTGCAGGTCAGCACCTCGCCGACCACCACGCCCGCAAGTCCGCCCTTGATGGTTTCGATTTTCTCGAAGCCCTCGACTTCCAGTCCGATGTCGGTCAGAATCCGGGCGACCTCCTCGGCCGGCAGGTCGGTGTCGATGTAGCGCTTGAGCCAGTTATACGAAATATTCATATCGTTGAATTTGAGAATTAGCTAAAATCGAACAAAGATAACGATTTTTCGCCTCATTTGTAAAAAACACGGCGGAAAAAGCAGACACGGGGCAAGCTCGGCGGACGGCAGCGCCCCGGGCGGCCCAGCCGCGGTGCGGCAGCAGGCCTTCCTGCACCAAACCGCCCTTTATATTTAGGTATCGTAAAAAGTCGCCGGAAAATTTGGATTTTCGGTTGCGACCCGCTATATTTGCAGAAACGACCCGAAGAAACAGGAAGGTCGGTAAAAACGGAAATGCTTTACAATTTCAACATACAGGCTTGGTGGTGGCGCTCGTTGACTCTCGTGGACAATGAGTGCGGCTCCGTGCGTGTATAGTTGAACGACATACCCAACACAAGCCCGTTGTTTACGAGAGAGTAAACAGCGGGCTTTTTCTTTTGCACCTTAACCGAACACGAAAATAATTCAAAGACTATGGAAACAAAGAAATTCTGCCTGACCGAGCGTCAGATGCCCACACAATGGTACAACATCGTGGCCGACATGCCCAACAAACCGCTGCCGCCGCTGCATCCCGCAACCAAGCAGCCCGTAACCAAGGAGCAGATGAGCGCCATCTTCGCCGAAGAGCTGATCGACCAGGAAATGTCGACCGAGCGTTTCATCGACATTCCCGAAGAGGTGCAGGAAATCTACAAGATATGGCGTCCGACGCCGCTCGTGCGGGCCACAGGACTGGAAAAGGCGCTCGGAACCCCGGCGAAGATTTACTTCAAGAACGAGAGCGTGTCGCCCGCCGGGTCGCACAAGCCCAATACCGCCGTGCCGCAGGCTTACTACAACTACAAGCAGGGGATTCGTCGCCTGACGACCGAAACCGGCGCAGGACAGTGGGGCGCGGCAATCGCATTCGCGGCCAAGCATTTCGGACTCGACGTGCAGGTTTACATGGTCAAGGTCAGCTACGACCAGAAACCCTACCGGCGGCTGATGATGAACACGTGGGGCGCCGAATGCATCGCGTCGCCCAGCACCCTGACCGCTTCAGGCCGCGCGGCGCTCGAACGCGACCCGAACTGTTCGGGAAGCCTCGGACTGGCTATCTCGGAGGCGGTAGAAAAGGCGCTGGAGCACCCCGAAGACACCCGTTACTGCCTCGGCAGCGTACTGAACCACGTCATCCTGCACCAGACCATCATCGGACAGGAGGCTGTCGCGCAGATGGAGATGGCCCAGGCCGAACCCGACGTGGTAATCGGGTGCTTCGGCGGCGGCAGCAACTTCGCAGGCATCGGCTTCCCGTTCCTGCGGAAAAACCTGACCGAGGGCAGGAATATCCGTATCGTGGCGGTCGAGCCGTCGAGCTGTCCGAAGCTCACGCGCGGCACGTTCCAGTACGACTTCGGCGACGTAGCCGGATTCACGCCGCTGCTGCCGATGTACACGCTCGGACACGACTTCCAGCCGTCGGACATCCATGCGGGCGGATTACGCTATCACGGAGCGGGGTCGATCGTGAGCCAATTGCTGAAAGACGGCCTGGTGGAAGCGCGGTCGCTGCCGCAGACCGAAACCCTCGCGGCGGGTATCCTTTTCGCCAAGACCGAGGGTATCATCCCGGCACCGGAATCGACGCACGCCATTGCCGCAGCCATCCGAGAGGCGCTGGAAGCCAAGGAGGAGGGCAAGCCGCGGACCATCCTTTTCAACCTCTCGGGCAACGGCGTGATAGACCTCTACGCCTACGAGCAGTATCTTGCGGGGGCGCTGAAAGACTACGTCCCCGGCGACGATGAAATCGCAAAGACCGTCAATCAGTTGAACAAGATTATTTAAAGCAATGCGGCCGGTACTCGAAATACCGGCCGCATTCGTTTTACATCCCGTTTTATTTCGACCCCAGCCACAGGAAGACCATGCCGACCAGGATAAAGGCCAAATCGACGGCCTTGGAGCGCAGGTTCCGTTCGCGGAACAACACGGCGCCGCACAGGAACGACACGACCACCGATCCCCGGCGAATCATCGACACGACGGATATCATCGCACCGGAATCGCGCAGGGAGAAGAGGTAGGCAAAATCGGCCAGCGACAGGAAAACCGAAATAAAGGGGATGGCCCAGCTCCAGTGGAAAGGGGAGGAGGTATGCCGTTTCGGCCACCACAGCAGGCCGGTCAGCACGGCCATCATCCCCAGCTGGTAGAGGTTGTACCAGCTCTGCACGAAGACCGGGTCGAGGCGCGACATGATGTATTTGTCATACAGGCCGCTGACGGCGCCCGTGACGGCGGCCAGGGCGATGCAGAGAATCCAGACGTTATGGGCGAAATCGACGCCCTCGCGGCGGCTCGAGCGGCTCAACAGGAAAAGCGACACGAGGGCCAGCGCCACGCCTGTCCACTGCCAGGCGTTCAGCCGTTCGCCGAAAACGAGCATCGCGCCGACGAGTACCATGACCGGACGCGTGGCGTTGATCGGGCCCACGATGGTGATGGGCAGGTGTTTCATGCCGAAGTAGCCGAAAATCCACGAAGTGAGGACGATAACCGACTTGAGCACGACCAGTCCGTGCGCTCCGGCCGTGCCGGGCGGGGAGGCGAGCACCGTCCCGTCGAACCACCCGAGGCCGAACTCGGCCGAAAGAATCGCCGGCAGGAAGATAAGCGACGAAAAGAGGGTGTTGAGCAGCAACACAGGCAACACGGCGTTGCCTGTGAGGGCCTTTTTCTTGGCCGCGTCGTAAAAGCCCAGCAGGGCCGCCGAAGTGAAAGCGAGAGTCAGCCACATAACGAAAGTCGGACGGAATCGATGATTATTATGGGATTGATTTGAGAAAAACCGGGAACCCACCGAACCCGCATTGCGGCATCGCAGATGCAGGTTTCAGTTTCGCCGTCCCCGAACCTCCCTTTCCAAAGGAAAATCCCGGGACGGAATGTCGGTGGATGCCGGCTTAATCGTCTGAAATGCGAAAGGCGGCCTTCGCCACCTTTCCGCACCGTGTCGTCACGGGTTACAATTCGTCGCTGTAAACCGCACCGGGCAAATCGTGGAGATTATAGCGCGAAGCCATCGACATGCCGTAGGCCCCGGCCGACTTGATGGTCAGCAAATCGCCGCGGCGTGTCGTGCGCAGGCTGACGTTCTCGTCGAAAACGTCGGTCGATTCGCAGGCGGTACCGACGATGGTGTATTTCTCGCGGGGCACTTCGTCTTCCGAGGTGATGTTCTCGATGTTGTGGTACGAGCCGTAGAGCGCCGGGCGAATCAACTCGGTCATCGAGGCGTCGACAATCACCAGTTTGCGGCCCGTGGCGGTGGTTTTGTTGAAAAGCACCGTCGTAATCAGTTCGCCGCACTCGGCCACAATCGAACGGCCGAACTCGAAGTGCACTTCGCGGTCGCCGACGGCCAGGTGGTTGTGCACGATGGAGAACAGCGACGCGAAATTGGGAATCGGCTCGTTCTCGGGCACGTCGTAGTTGACGCCCAGACCGCCGCCCACGTCGACGAAACGGAACGAAAAACCGAGCTTCTCGAGGTTCTCGACGATGACGTTGACCTTGTTGCACATATTCTCGAACACATGCAGCTCGCGAATCTGCGAACCGATGTGCAGGTGGATGCCGATAATATTGATGTGTTTGAGCGATTTGATTGCTTTCGCATGTTCGAGCACTTCTTCATATGAAATACCGAACTTACTGTCTGCCTGGCCGGTATCGATGCAATGATTGGTCTTGGGGTCGATGTCGGGGTTGATACGCAGCGCCACGTCGGTCACGCGGCCGGCCTCTTTGGCGAGGCTGTCGACCAGCTCCAGCTCCTCAATCGACTCGCAGTTAATCGCCAGGATATCCTGCTCGATGGCATAACGCAGTTCCTTGTCGCGCTTGCCCACTCCGGCGTAAACGATTCCCTTGGGGGCGAAACCGGCCTCGATGGCCTTGCGCAGTTCGTTGCCGCTGGCGCAGTCGATGCCCAGCCCGTATTCGCGGATGATGGCCAACAGGTGGTCGTCGTAGTTGGCTTTGATGGCGTAATGCACCTTGTAGCCGTATTTTTTGGACTCGTAGACGACGCTTTCGAGGGTCTGGCGCAGCAGCGCCGTATCATAGAGATAGAACGGGGTTTCGTAGCCCCGGAGTTTTTGTGCAATCTGTCTGCTTAACATTTTTCCTAACTTTTAACCTGTTGAAGTTGCAAATATAAGCTATTTGGTTTATTTGAGCAAATCCAGAATCACCCCGGCTGCGAGCGAAAGGCTCGCCAGCCCGTTGAGCGTGCCGAATGCGATGCCGATATTCCGCTGGCGCGAGGGTGTTACGAGCAGGTGCTCCAGTACGAGGAGCGCCGTGAAAACAGCCGCCCCGAGCCACAGCCACACCGATCCGGGGCAGTAAGCGACGAACCAGCCGAGCGCCGCGACGCTCACCGCATGCAGGCCGCAGCTGATGCCGAGGGCCGTCCGGGCCGAGAAACGCGAGGGAATGGAGTGCAGGCCCCTCTGGCGGTCGAAGGCGGCATCCTGCAGGGCGTAGATGATGTCGAAGCCGCCGCACCACGTCGTTACGAGCAGGGCGAGGATGCAGGGTTCGAGGGCGAAGCGCCCCGTGACGGCGATATAGGCCCCGACCGGCGCGATGCCGAGCGAAAGGCCCAGCACGAGGTGCGCCAGTGCCGTAAAGCGTTTGCAATAGCTGTAAAAGAGCACGATGAAGAGCGCAGCGGGCGCAAGGAGCGCCGTCAGGCGGTTGATCGTCGCGGCCGTGGCGATGAAAAGCAGGGCGTTGACAACCACGAACCAGAACGCATGCCGTGCCGGAACCTTGCCGGAGGGTATCTCGCGTCCGGCCGTGCGGGGATTCTCGGCGTCGATGCGCCGGTCGGCCCAGCGGTTGAAGCCCATGGCCGCATTGCGGGCGAAGACCATGCACAGCACGACCTGCGCCAGTACGAGGTACGGCGACTGCGGGCTGTAGGGCGGCGCGGCGGTCGTGAGCCCGTACACGAACCCAATCATGGCGAAAGGCATGGCGAAAATCGTGTGCGCGAACCTGACGAGCGAAGCGTATTTCGAAACGGCATTCATTCTGGATTGCAGTATTTGCGGGCACAAAGATAGGAAAAATTCCGCATCGGCGCATTTCCGGCGGCCGGAGCCGCACAAGGGCCCGTAAATCCAAAATATTTCGTATATTTGCACACATTTTTATGCGATATATGAAAAACATCCGCAACTTTTGCATTATAGCCCATATCGATCACGGCAAGAGCACCCTGGCAGACCGCCTGCTCGAAAAAACGAACACCCTGAACCAGCGCGAAATGCAGGCGCAGGTGCTGGACGACATGGACCTCGAGCGTGAGAAAGGCATCACGATCAAGAGCCATGCGATACAGATGGAATACACGGCCCGCGACGGGCAGCAGTATACACTCAACCTGATCGACACCCCGGGACACGTCGACTTCTCGTACGAAGTGTCGCGTGCCATCGCCTCGTGCGAGGGGGCGCTGCTGGTGGTGGACGCCACGCAGGGCATCCAGGCGCAGACCATATCGAACCTCTACCTGGCCGTGGGGCACGATTTGGAAATCATCCCCGTACTGAATAAAATCGACATGGACTCGGCGATGATCGACGAGGTGAAAGACCAGGTGATCGACCTGATCGGCTGCAAGGACGAGGATATCCTGCTCGCGTCGGGCAAAACGGGACTGGGCGTAGAGGAGGTGCTGGAGGCCATCGTACAGCGCATTCCGGCTCCCGAGGGCGACGAGAACGCGCCGTTGCAGGCGCTGATTTTCGACTCGGTGTTCAATCCGTTCCGCGGCATCATCGCCTATTACCGCGTATTCAACGGCACGCTCCGCAAGGGCGACCACGTGAAGTTCTACAACACGGGCAGCGAGTACGATGCCGACGAAGTGGGCGTGCTGAAACTCAAGATGCAGCCCCGCACACAAATCAAGGCGGGCGACGTGGGGTATATCTGTTCGGGTATCAAAACCTCGTCGGACGTCAAGGTCGGCGACACGATTACCTCGGTGACCAACCCGGCCAAAGAGGCTATCGCCGGCTTCGAGGACGTGAAGCCGATGGTCTTCGCGGGCGTCTATCCCGTTGAGGCCGACCAGTACGAAGATTTGCGGGCCTCGCTCGAAAAATTGCAGCTGAACGATGCGTCGCTGACGTTCGAGCCCGAGAGCTCGCTGGCGCTGGGCTTCGGGTTCCGCTGCGGATTCCTCGGGCTGCTGCACATGGAGATAATCCAGGAGCGCCTCTACCGCGAATTCGACATGGACGTAATCACCACCGTGCCCAACGTGTCGTACCGCATCACCACGACGCAGGGCGACGTGGTCGAGGTGCACAACCCCTCGGGGCTGCCCGAAGTAACGAAAATAGCCAAGATAGAGGAACCCTACATCCTCGCGCAGATTATCACCAAGTCCGAATTCCTGGGCAACGTCATCAAACTCTGCATCGACAAGCGCGGGGTGATGAAGAACCAGACGTTCATCACGCAGGACCGCGTGGAGGTGAATTTCGACATGCCCCTTTCGGAAATCGTGTTCGACTTCTACGACAAGCTCAAGAGCATTTCGAAAGGATATGCGTCGTTCGACTACCACCGCACCGGCTACCAGCCCTCGAAACTCGTCAAGCTGGATATCCTGCTCAACAGCGAGCCGGTCGACGCGCTTTCGTCGCTGACCTATACCGACCACGCTTACGATTTCGGCCGCAAGATGTGCGAGAAACTCAAGGAGCTGATTCCGCGCCAGCAGTTCGACATCGCCATACAAGCCGCCATCGGCGCCAAAATCATTGCCCGCGAAACGGTCAAGGCCGTGCGCAAGGACGTGACAGCCAAGTGCTACGGCGGCGACATCTCGCGTAAGCGGAAGCTGCTCGAGAAGCAGAAGAAAGGCAAAAAACGCATGCGCCAGATAGGCAACGTAGAGGTGCCGCAATCGGCATTCCTCGCCGTATTGAAAATGGACTAACCGTTAACCAACCATGAAGAAGACCATTATCGACCTGTTCGAGGACTCCGTCGTGAAATACGGGGCCAAGACATTCCTGCTGGAAAAAAGACACGGGGCATTCGAGCCGACGACCTACGCCGAAACAAGGGAGCAGGCCCTCGAGGTGGGTGCGGGACTGGCCGCAATCGGCGTCCGGCCCAAGGATAAAGTCGCCATACTGGCCGAAGGCTCCAACGCATGGATAATCTCGGAACTGGGCCTGTTCTACGCCGGAGCCATCAGCGTGCCGCTGTCGGTGAAGCTCGAGGAGTCGAACGACCTGCTGTTCCGGCTGCGGCATGCCGAGGTCAAGGCCCTCTTCGTATCGAAATACCAACTGCCGAAAATCCGCCGCATACGCGCAGAACTGCCGCAGGTCGAACACATCATCGTCATCGGCCACACGCCCCTCGAAACGGGCGAAACGGCGCTCGGGACGCTCAAGCGCATGGGACGCAGCTACCTGTCGGAACACCAGGAGGAGTTCCTCGCCATCGGCCGCAGCATCCGGAACGACGATTACGCGACAATCACCTATACGTCGGGCACTACGGCCGACCCGAAAGGCGTCGTGCTCACGCACCGCAACTACACGGCAAACGTCGAGCAGTCGCTTTCGCGCATCGACATTCCGTCGTATTACCGCACGCTCATCATCCTGCCGCTGGATCACTGCTTCGCACATGTCGTCGGGTTCTACATCATGATTGCCTGCGGCGCCTCGGTGGCGACCGTGCAGGTGGGCGCCACGCCGATGGAAACGCTCAAGAACATTCCGCAGAACATCCGCGAGGTACGGCCGCATTTCCTGCTGTCGGTGCCGGCGCTGGCCAAGAATTTCCGCAAGGGCATCGAGGCTTCTATTCGCGCCAAAGGGCGTTTTACGGAGGGGCTGTTCAACCTCGCGCTCCGCACGGCGTATGCCTACAACGGGGACGGATACAGCAAGGGGCACGGCTGGCGCGTCGTGCTGTGGCCCGCAGTAAAGCTGTTCGACGCCATCCTGTTCCGCAAAGTCCGCGAAGCGTTCGGCGGCAGCCTCAAATTCTTCGTCGGCGGCGGCGCGCTGCTCGACACGGAACTGCAGCGCTTCTACTACGCCATCGGCATTCCGATGTTCCAGGGTTACGGGCTCTCGGAGGCGACGCCCGTGATTTCGACCAACTCGCCCAATTACCACTGGCACCGTTTCGGTTCGTCGGGTAAAATCCTCATTCCGCTCGACCTGAAAATCGTCGACGAGCAGGGCAGGGAGGTACCCCGCGGACAAAAGGGAGAAATCGTCATAAGCGGCGAAAACGTCATGGCCGGTTACTGGAAAAATCCCGAGGCAACGGCGGATACGCTGCGCGACGGATGGCTCCACACGGGCGACATGGGGTATGTTTCGGAGGACGACTTCCTCTATGTGCTGGGGCGCTTCAAGAGCCTGCTGATTGCCAGCGACGGCGAAAAATACAGTCCCGAGGGCATGGAGGAGGCGATCGTCGACAAATCGCCCTACATCGACCAAATCATCATACACAACAACCAGAGCCCCTTTACGGGCGCCATCGTCGTGCCGAACCGCGAAGCGCTGCGGCGCGAACTCGACAGCCGCGGGATAACGGGCGGGGAGCGGGCCGCAAAGGCCGCAGAAATGCTCGGTGCCGAAATCGACCGCTACCGGGCGGGCGGAGCCTACAGCGGGGAGTTTCCCGAGCGCTGGCTTCCGGCCGGACTGGCGATTGTCGACGAGCCGTTCACCGAGCAGAACGGACTGGTCAACAGCACGATGAAGGTAGTGCGCGGCAAAGTGGAGGAGCATTTCCGCAGCCGCCTCGACTACCTCTATTCGCCCGAGGGACGCAACCTCAAAAACGCGGAAAATCTCGCAGCGCTGAAAAAAATCGTGGGCTGATGTGAAATTTGATGCCCCGAAAACTTGAAAATAAAAAAAAGCGGAGTATATTTGTACTCCGAAATGCGGGAGTAGCTCAGTGGTAGAGCATCAGCTTCCCAAGCTGAGGGTCGCGGGTTCGACCCCCGTTTCCCGCTCACGGCGAAAAGTCTTTTCAGAACACCCTGAAAGGACTTTTTTCTATTTTGGGCGGATGCCATGCGAAAATAGGGCATCCGGGAAGTACACCCTTTACGTTTTATTGCTACATTTGTATAACGATCAGCTATACATCCGGCCGGCGCGACACGAACCCCCAAACGATAAAAATACCATGAAAAAACTCGTAATACCGATATTGCTCGCATACTGCTGCATGTCATGCGGCGACCATGTCGAAAAAATGCAAATGCCGGCCTATACGTTCGAAAGCAACGGGCCGACCGTCTATACTGACAGCTATATCACCTATATAATTTATACGCCGGTGAAGTGCGATGCGGCGCAATTGAGTCTGATCGCTGCGGATATCCGGAAAAACACCGATGTAAAATACACCTCGCTGTGGATCGAATACAGGGAGCCGCAGCACTATGACTCTTATGCGACCTCGAGCATCGATGCAACTGCGGCCGTAACGAAAATAAAACCGCAGGAAGAGAGCCTGCCGGAAAATCCGCAACCCGCTGCCGAAACCGTCCGGGAGCCGGAACCGGTGCACAAGCAGGCAGCTGCGACGCCCCAAAAGGAGAGGACAATCGACGGGACGGTTATCGGCCGCTTCAGGGACAACATGTCGAACATCTACGTCCTATACAGCAAAAACGGCAAATATTATATCGACAACTCATACACCGACGGCTCCCACATGACACAGGAGCTGGAAACACGCACGAGAAACGGCGCGAAAACCTACAATGTCGTCGGCGATCCTTACGAATACTTCGTAATCGAGGGCGGTCGGTTGTACTGCTACGACGAGGACGGAAACCTGGGCGGTATATACGATCCGGCATAAAGGGCGTAAAAAAACGACATGGGAGCGTCCGACAAGCCCCGGAAATAAATCCACCCCTGCCGTAACGCTGCGGCAGGGGTGGAATCGTCAAAAGGATGCCGGACAGTCCGGCCGCCGTCATTTCCCGAAGGTCCGGGTATAGGAAACCGACGGCATAACCGGAATCAGCACCGTCGCCTTATAGGTTCCCCGGTAGGGGTAGACGCTTACGGGATTCCTGTGCGATGTAACGTTGATGACCGAGAACTGCCAGTTGCGCACGCCGTTGCGCTTGCGGCGCTCCATGTTGTAGCTGATGTCGGCGCGGAAATAGTTGCGCATGCGCATCGTGGGGTAGGCCGTAATGCCGACAATCGGACGGCCGTCGGGATCGGGATAGCTTTCGTCCGTCAGCCGGAGGGGCAGCCCCGAGCGCCACGACACGTTGAGCGAAAAGGTATGCCGGCGGCCGGGTCGCTTCACCACGTCATAGTTCAGGAAGGTATTGAAATCGTGGGGAACGTCGTAGTCGAACGGGTAGGTGACACCGTCCGAACGGCGGCGCGAAGCGGTATAGGTGTAGGAGGCCGTGAGGCTCAACCGACTGGTCTGGTACTGGAGCATCGCCTCGACACCAAGCGCCCGGCCCGTGCCGTAGACGAAACCGCCGCGCCCCAGCAGGAAATCGTCGCTGTCGTAGATGAGCGGCAGGTTGCGCATCCGCTTGCAGTAGGTTTCCAGCGAAAGGGAGAGGTTGTCGTGCAGTTTCACACGGCCGCCCAGCGACACCTGCCATGCGTGCTGGAGGCGGCCGTCGCGGAACGGCGTCCAGAAATCAATCGGCATGGAATAATAGTAGCGGTTGAACTGCACCAGCGCCTGCGAGTTCATCGTAGCAGAGAGCCAGACGGCATTGTCGTGCCCGAAGTCATAGGAGAGCTGCGCGCGCGGCTCGACGGCAAACCGGGACGGCTCCGCATGGTCGTAGAGCGCCCCGCGCAGTCCGATGTCGGCACGCCACGGCCCCCGGCGGAAGCGGTTGTTCAGGAACACGGCGCCCGACGTAAGCTGCTGCCGGGGATACCCGCGCTGTTGGTACCGGCCGTTTACCCGGGCCCGCGTATGCATCGGCATGAAGCGCTGGCGGGAGAAATTCACCCCGTACTCGAGCGAATAAGTATCCGAAATGCGGTGGTCGAAAGTCAGTCGTGCCCCGAATTCCCGGGTTTTGAACGTCGTTTCGCCCCAGTTGCGGTAGCCGCCGTCGGGTTCGTCGTATTTCGCTTCCTGACGGTTTTGCAGGAATGAATAATAGACGACAGCCGTCGAGTGCAGGCGCTCGCTCCATCGGGATTCGAGCCGCAGGGAAGCTGTCGTATTGCCCCAGCCGAAAGCATTCCAGGCGTGTTTGTCCTTGTTGCGCATGTTGTCGTCACCGGAATAGAGGCCGAGGGTCAGGGTATGGTTGCGGTGGACATCATAGGCGAGTTTCCCGGTCAGGTCGTAGAATCCGAGGCGCACTTCGTTGCCCACGGCAGCCAGCACCGCTTCGGGAAAGAAGTAGCGGGCGGAGACGAGGTAGGAGCCTTTGCCGCGCACAAGGGGCCCGTCGAGCGTCCCGGCCAGCGAAAGCGTGCCGACGGTGAGCGACTGGCGGTGGTGCTGCCGGTCGCCGTCGCGCGTGCGTATCTGTGCCAGCGCCGAGAGGCGCGAGCCGTAAGCGGGGGAGATGTAGCCTTTAGACACCTCGGCCGATTGTACCGTTTCGCCGCTGAAAATCGAAAGGATACCGTAGGCATGCGCCTGGTTGTAGACCGGCACGTCGTCGTAGAGTATCTGGGTCTGGTCGTTGCTGCCCCCGCGCACCAACAGTCCCGACATGCCGTCCTTGCCCGATGTGACGCCCGGCAGCAGCTGCAGGAACTTGAAAATGTCTTTCTCGCCGGCGAACAGCGGCGCGTATTTGAGCTGTTCGACGTCCACGGCGACATTGCCCGTCTGCCTGAAGACCATCAGGGGTTTGCGGGCCATGACGACTACGGAGTCGATGGCCTCGGTGCGGGCAATGCTGTCTGCGCGTTCCTGCGCCCCGAGCATGGCCGGAACAGACACCGCGAGGAGGCATGCGAACATGGCTCTCATAACTCGGGCGACGTATAATAGTTGTATCCGGCAAAGACGCCGAGTCCGTTGGCGACGTTCGAATAGACCGTGATTTGCTCGGTAAAGGGATTGTCCCCGGCACCCTCCTCGGTATTCAGCGTCTGTTTGTAGCGCGAGCGCATATAGCGGTCGTAGGTGTCCGACGCGGTTATCACGCGGAACTGATGCGTACCCTCGGTATTTCCGTCGACGGAAAACCGCAGCGGAACTGCCGCCGTGCAATTTTCATAGGGAATGCGCAGGAACTCCTCGAAATCAATCGTGCAGCCCTTTTCGTCGGCTTCGTAAGCGTCGTTGGAGCCGTTCACCTGATCCACGAACGCCGAAGCGGTATAGTAGCCCCAAAGCTTCTCCGACTCACCCTCGCGGATTCTGTATCCCCGGAGCCAGACGGCTTTCGCATCGGCCGGAACGGTCAGCGCCGCAAGGTCGAAATGGCGGTACCAGCCTTTGTACATCACATGGCTGATCGTGGCCACAGGAGCTTCGGGAACCGAGGTTTCGGCCCACAGTTCCCCGTAATCCGGCACGCTGACCTCCAGCCGGTAGCGGCGCCCCGGCACGGCTATGAACGTAGTTTCGGTAATGCCGCCGCCCGAGGCCGGGCAGCGTACGACCTCGGTTCTGCCCTCGAACAGGCGGATTTCCGCATCTGCGACGGGTGTGTAATTATCCCCCTCGGCATAGGTGCCGCTCCAATGCAGCCTGACGGTAAAAGTTTCCTGCGGCGTCAGGAGCGCATTGACGACGACGCGCCGTCGGAATCCTTTTCCCTTGAAGTCGTAATCCACCGTCACGCAGGCGGAGAGCAGAAGGGCGCACAGCGCCGTGCACAGGGTTGGGGCACTCCCGCAGGCACGGAAGGCGGGAGCTTTTTTACAGGTACGGGGCATATCGGTTCGGGTTGAAGTGAAAAACAAAAGTCGGGACACACGGGCATCGCCCGCACCACCGCTGGGGTGTACCCGGCCCGGGAGCAGGTGCCAAAGCCAGCCGGGATTTCCCCAGCCGACGTTCTATTTGACCGTAATCGTCAGGCGGTCGGCTACGCGCGTCTCGAGCGGACATTCGTCGTAATACCCGTATACCAGCTGCAGGACAATCGTTTTGCCCTTCGCACCGTGGATATTGACCGAGAAGGGCAGCTGGAACGTACTTTTACCGAATTCCAGCGAGCGGGGCGTAAAGTCGAAATCCGTGCCCTCGACGGCGGTCGAAAGCGCATCGTCCACGACCACCTGTACCGTCTGTTTCGGATAACGTTCCATAAGGGAGATGTTCCGTGAAACGAGAAGTGCAACCCGCGAATCCGGCGCAGCGTCCAGCCGGGTCACGGATTCGACATAGCCCTCCATGACGGGTTCGTCGAGGAGGAAAGAAATCATGTCCTGATAACTGTACGAATACTCGCTGTCATCGCCGCAGCCGGAAAAAAGGAATACGCAGGCCAGTGCGCAAATAAAACCGTGGAGTTTAATCATAAAAACAGAATTAGTGGGGTTAGACCCTGCAAAGGTAAGTACGCACGACCCGAAAAGACAAAAAAATGCCTTGTAAAAAACTTACAAGGCAAACATATAACAATCTGATATAAAATGTTTTACACCCACAGAAATCCATAAAAACATTACACGAAACACATATAACTGATTATCAACGAATTAAACATAAAATCCCCAAAGCACGACCGCACCGCACCGGGGGGGGGTATTTCGCTGATAATAAGCATATTACTTGAACATTTCCAGAAACACCCTTTTCGACGGGGCGTCCGATTCGGCGATTTTCGATTTCAACCGGGATTTTTTCGTATAGACATTCCCGAGGCTGTCTTTGGTAAAAACGCTGATTACCCGGGGCGAGAACCCCGCATAGATATAGCAGAGCAGGTCGAACTCCGGTTCTTTGAGCGAGGGTAACTCCTGCCGGGCCTTTTCCATGACACGGTCGTAACACATGTTCACGACCTGTTCGATTTTCTGCCTGCTCCCGGCGTCCGAGGCATAGGAATCGAGCAGGGTGCGCACCTCCTCGTAAATCGCTTTCTGCTCGGTTTTCGTTCCCTGGCGCTCATAATAGGCCGAGGCGAGCCGGTCGATAAGCGCAAACCGCTCTTTGACCACCTGCCGCAGTTCCGAGGACTTCGAACGCAGCAGTTCCATGCGTGCGAGCATGTTCCTGTTGACCGTATTCACCTCGTCGACGGCGGACATATACTCGGCGACCGCCTGACGGCGGCGGCGACGGTTGATATAGGCGACATATCCGACAAACAGGACAATCGTAAGGAACAATGCCGACGCCAGCCACAGCTTTTGCCGCAACATGCGCAGCGTACGCTGCGAAACGCGCTGTTTCTTTTCCAGATAGTCGCGGTGCAGGCTGGCATAGGAGCGTTGCAAAGCGATGCGAACCAGCGAGTCCTGCGTCGAGAGACAGTCCCGGAACTCTTCGGCGGCCTCCCTGTACCTGCCGTTATCCAGGTGGATATTCGCAGCGGCGCTTTTCCACTGGGCGAGGGCCGACGGTTTGCCGCCGACCTGCCGTCCGGCACGCTCCAGGTAGAGCCGGGCGCTGTCCGCATGCCCCTGCGCCTGCTGCGCCAGAGCCATCGCGATATTCTCCTCGGCTTCCCACTCCCGGTGCAGGCGGCGCCTTATCTCCCAAAGCGAGGCGGCGGCGCGCTGCGGTTGGTCCTGTCCGATATAGGCCAGCGCGAGGTTGCCCAAGCAGGAGTACTGCATCGCCGTATCCCGCTGCCGCTCCGCCATGCGCAGGGAGCGGATGTAGTAAATACCCGCACTGTCGTATTTTTCCAGGTTGGAATAGGCCTCGCCGATGTCGAACATGGCGTAGGCGCAATGGCCGTCGAGCCCGGCCCTGCGGAAATTCCCGCAGGCCTCCTGCGCATATTTCAGGGTATTCCGGTAGTCGTACTGCGAATGGTAAAGCTCTGCAATCTGGTGGTACAGCAGGCCCAGCGTATAGGGATCGTCCAGTTCGCGCCCGAACTCCTCGATGTGCAGGAAATAGAGCAGCGCCCCGGTAGAATCGCCCCGGTTGCACAATATCCGGCCGTAATAGTAACCGGCCAGAAACCGGTTGCGCCGCGGGCCGTGGCGGCGGTAGTACTTCCGGGCGATGCGGATCAGCGAGTCGTTCGTTTCGTCGATGAAATTTTTATCGAGCGCCTGCGAATAGAGCAGCGCATAGCGGGCGCGGGCGCTGCGGCGGGTAATCTGCCGCTCGTCGAGCTGCTGCAGGAGATACAGCGCACTGTCGGGCCGCGTCGCCATGAGCCCCTCGGCCCAATCGAGGTGCATACCGACCGTCCGGGCATCACACCCGGCAAGGCCGACGACCGGCAACAAGAGCAGGATGATTCGCTTCACGACCGGCTTTAAGGCCGCAGCCGGAGTCCGAAAAAAATTCATATGGGAAGTGGGTTAGGAGTGACCGGTGCCGTTTTCCGCCGCGCAGTGCAGCGGCCCGGCCCGCCGGGGCGACAGCAGGAAGCCCTGTGCACCGGCAATGACAGCCGGGGCGAGCAGATTTTGCAAAGGGCCCGTTATTCATACGCAAGGTTCGGGTAGAGGGTATATATCGAAGAAACGGACGGCTTCCCGATATATTATGCGGACGTAACGAAATACATTACCAGCCAAGAGGGTGGAAGCGACGATGGTTTCGAAAAAAAAACGAAACGCTTTCGTTTCGAATCCCGGATTTTTTTCATAGATTTGTAAACGGCGGAGCTGCCGCAACCGGGCAGCAGGGATAGCCGCCGCACACCGGCCGGACCCGCACAAAACCGGGGCCGGGGAAAAGAGTACGCTAAAACCTAAAAGAATATGGAACAATACATCTTGTCGCTGGATCAGGGAACGAGCAGCTCCCGGGCAATCGTTTTCGACCACAAGGGGCAAATCCGCTCGGTAGCGCAGCGGGAATTCACCCAGATATTCCCCAAACCGGGATGGGTCGAACACAACCCGCACGAAATCTGGTCGTCGCAGGCATCGGTAATCGCCGAAGCAATCGCCGCCATCGACATCAACGGGCTGAACATCGCCGGAATAGGCATCACCAACCAGCGCGAAACCACAATCGTATGGGACGCGGAAACGGAAGAACCGGTGTACAACGCCATCGTCTGGCAGGACCGCCGCACCTCGGCGTACTGCGATGAGCTCAAAGCTGCGGGAAAAACCGGGTTTATACGCGACAGGACAGGGCTGATTATCGACGCCTATTTCAGCGCCACGAAAATCAAATGGATCCTGGATAACGTGGCCGGAGCGCGCGAGCGCGCAGAAAAGGGCAAGCTGATGTTCGGCACGGTCGACACGTGGCTGATTTGGCGGCTTACGCGCGGCGAGGTGCACGTGACCGACGTGAGCAACGCCTCGCGCACGATGCTTTTCAACATCCACACCCTGCAATGGGACGAGGAACTGCTCGAACTGTTCGACATTCCCGCATCGATGATGCCCGCGGTGAAATCGTCGAGCGAGGTATACGGCGCGACGAAGACCACCATATTCGCCCACAAGGTGCCCATTGCGGGTATCGCGGGCGACCAGCAGGCCGCCCTGTTCGGGCAGATGTGCGTCGAGCCGGGGTCGGTGAAGAACACTTACGGCACGGGATGCTTCCTGCTGATGAACAGCGGCGAGAAACCCATCACGTCGTCGAACAACCTGCTGACCACCATCGCCTGGAAAATCGGCGACAAAGTCAATTACGCCCTCGAGGGAAGTATCTTCGTGGGCGGATCGGTCGTGCAATGGCTGCGCGACGGACTGGGTATCATCCGTTCCTCGTCGGAGGTCGAAGCGCTGGCCGCCTCGGTGGCCGACACCGGCGGGGTTTACTTCGTTCCCGCGCTCACGGGATTGGCGGCCCCGCACTGGGATCAGTACGCGCGGGGGGCTATCAGCGGCATCAGCCGGGGCACGACGGCAGCCCACATCGCCCGCGCGGCGCTGGAGGGAATAGCCTACCAGACGCTGGACATCGTCGGCGCCATGCAGCGCGACTCGGGCATCACGCTCAAGGAGCTGAAGGTCGACGGCGGTGCGGCGCGCAACAACCTGCTGATGCAGTTCCAGTCCGACCTGCTTGCAACGCGCGTCATACGCCCGAGCGTGACGGAAACCACGGCTTTGGGCGCCGCCTACCTCGCAGGCCTGGCCGTAGGATACTGGGAAAGCATCGACGAAATCCGGCAGCAATGGCAGGCGGAGCATGTCTTCGAGCCCACCGCCGACCGCGACCATATCGCACAGGCCGTCGCAGGCTGGGAAGACGCCGTCCGACGGGTGTTACGCAATAATAACGACCAATAAAACCTCAAACTATGGAAATATCGTTGTATACCAAGTGCCTGTTCGAGTTTATCGGGACGCTGGTGCTGGTGCTTTTGGGCGACGGGGTAGTCGCCTCCACGGTGCTGAAACGCTCGAAAGGCTTCGAAGGCGGCTGGGTCGTAATCACCATCGCGTGGGGCCTTGCCGTGATGTGCGGTGTGCTGATTGCCGGGCCCTATTCGGGAGCGCATCTCAATCCCGCCGTGTCGATCGGACTGGCGGTCGCAGGCTCGTTCCCGTGGGCATTCGTCCCCGGATACATCGCCGCGCAGCTGCTGGGCGGGTTCTGCGGCGCCGTACTGGTCTACCTCTATTATAAAGACCATTTCGACGCCACGGACGACCCGGCTACGAAACTCGGCGTGTTCTGCACCATGCCCGCCATCATGAACAAACCGCGCAACCTGTTCTGCGAAACGGTCGGCACGTTCCTGCTGGTATTCGTGATTCTCGCCATCGGCAACGAACAGAACACACCCGAAATCGGGATGGGAAGCCTCGGGAGCCTGCCGGTGACGATGCTCATCATGGCCATCGGCATGTCGCTGGGCGGCACGACGGGATATGCCATCAACCCCGCACGCGACCTGCCGCCGCGCCTGGCGCACAGCCTCCTGCCCATCAGGGGCAAGGGCCCCAGCGGCTGGGGTTACAGCTGGGTTCCCGTAACGGGCCCCGTGGTGGGCGCACTCGTGGCAGGCCTGATTTACGGATGCATCTATATCTGCGGCTGACGGCGGCAGAATGCCGGTTCACACCTATGGCCGCCCCTGTCCCCGGGAGCGGCTTTTTCGTATCCGGCCGTAAATGCGCATCGCCTCCTGACGGAAACATGCCGTCCGTTTCGGCGAGGCGAAAGCCGGGACGAGAAACGGGATTGTCGCCCGATGCAGGCAAATTTAGGCGGCAGCCCGCCAACAACGACGGGCATGCGGGAAATTTTCCCGGATATTTTTCGTTAATTTACAGAAGACAATTCCCAACGAATGGACACGACGACATTTCATATCAAAAACATGGTCTGCAACCGCTGCATTCTGGTCGTGCGGCAGCTGCTCGAAAAACTGGAACTCACGCCGCTCCACGTCGGGCTGGGACAGGCAATCGTGCAGGAGGAGCCGACGGAGGCGAAACGGGAGGAACTGAAAAACGCGCTGGAAGCCGTTGGCTTCGAGTTGATCGACGACAGGCGCACGGTGCTGCTCGAGCAACTCCGCAATGCGGTCGTCGATTTGGTGCATTACCACGACAACACCCTGCGCACGAACCTCTCGGACTACATCTCCGAAAAATTCCACAGCGACTACGGCGCCTTGAGCAGGCTCTTCTCGGAAGTCAACGGCGTCACGCTCGAGAAATATTACATAGCCCAGAAAATCGAGCGGGTCAAGGAACTGCTGGTGTACGGCGAGTTGTCGCTGGGCGAAATAGCCGACAAACTCAACTATTCGAGCACGGCCCACTTGAGCGCCCAGTTCAAGGGTGTGACCGGAATCACGCCCAGCGAATTCCGGCGGCTCAACGACAAAGCGCGAAAGCCCCTCGACAAGGTGTAGGGCGCCCGCAGGGCGGCGGAATGTTGTAAATCGTATCCGTAATTATGTAACGCCCGTCCCGGGCGCAGGCCTTATCTTTGCAGTGCAACCAAAAGAAAACACTGCAATGCCGACACATCGCACCGTAAAAACGATATTTCCCGTACTCGACATGAGCTGCGCGGCGTGTGCCGCACGGGTGGAAAAAGCACTGGCTCACCAAACGGGTGTCCGCGCCGCACACGTCAACTATGCGGCGGCGACCGTTGCCGTGGAGTACGACCCGGCACAGGCCTCGCCCGAATCGCTCCGCGAAGCCGTCCGGAAAGCCGGATACGACCTGCTGACCGCTCCGGGCCCCGCTGCGGCGGATGCGGAAAAGGAACATGCGGAACGGTTCCGGACGCTGAAACGCCGCGCGCTCTGGGCGCTGCTACTCGCATCGGCCGTCATGGCCGTGGCGATGTTTTTCGACGATGCGCCCTATGCCGTCCCCGTCATGTGGCTGCTCTCGACCCCGGTGGTATTCTGGCTGGGACGCGGATTTTTCATCCGCGCATGGCGGCAGCTGCGGCACGGCACGGCGAACATGGATACGCTGGTAGCCGTCAGTACGGGCACCGCCTATCTGTTCAGCCTCTTCAACATGCTCTTCCCCGGATTCTGGCTCGCGCGCGGCATCGAGCCGCACGTCTATTTCGAAGCGGCGAGCATGATCGTCGCCTTTATCCTGCTGGGAAGGCTGCTCGAAGAGCGGGCGAAAGGCAACACGGCATCGGCGCTCCGGAAGCTGATAGGCCTGCAGCCCGGCACCGCCACGGTTATCGACGACAGGGGCGTGCAGCACGAAGTGCCCCTCGACCGGATTCGCACGGGCAGCAGCGTGGTGGTAAAACCCGGCGGCCGTATCGCCGTCGACGGAACCATCACCGAGGGCGGCTCCTACGTGGACGAAAGCATGTTGAGCGGCGAACCCGTCCCGGTGCGCAAAGTCCCCGGGGAACGGGTTTTCGCCGGAACAATCAACCAGAAAGGATCGTTCGTGTTCCGGGCGGAAAAAGTCGGAACGGAAACCATGCTGGCGCACATCGTCCGCCTGGTACAGCAGGCACAGGGGAGCAAAGCCCCCGTACAGAAACTCGTCGACCGGATTGCGGCGGTGTTCGTGCCCGTCATCATCGCCGTCGCCGTCCTCTCCTTCCTACTATGGGTCGTATTCGGCGGCAGCGGCGGGTTTACGCACAGCCTGCTGGCCTTCGTGACCGTACTGATCGTCGCATGCCCGTGTGCGCTGGGACTGGCCACCCCGACGGCCATCATGGTGGGAATCGGGAAAGGAGCGGAGCAGGGTATCCTGATTAAGGATGCGGAGAGCCTCGAAACAGCAAAAAAAATCGACACGGTGATACTGGACAAAACCGGAACGCTGACCGAAGGCAGGCCGGTCGTGACCGACCTGATATGGGCCCGGGGCTCGGAAGGGCTGGAACCGCTGTTCCTCGCGCTGGAAACGCGCTCGGAGCACCCTCTGGCCGAAGCCCTGACAGCCCGGCTGAAAGGAGGGCCCGTATCCGTCGGCAGTTTCGAAAACCTTCCCGGCCGCGGGGTAAAGGGCTGCGCAGGCGGACGTACGTACCTCGCAGGCAACCGGCTGCTGCTGGAGGAGCACGGCATCCCTGTCGGCGAGGAGCTGCTCCGGCAGGCGGAGCGATTGGCCGCACAGGCCAGGACGGTCGTCTGGTTCGCAGACGACACACATGCGGCGGGCGTCGCCGCGATAGCCGACCGCATCAGGCCCGGTGCGGCAGAGGCCGTTGCGGAACTGCGCAGCATGGGACTGGATGTGCAACTGCTGACGGGCGACAACGAAGCCACAGCCCGCGCAATCGCCGCAGAAGCCGGAATAACACACTACGCCGCCTCCGTACTGCCGGACGGAAAAGCCGGGCATATCCGCCGGTTACAGGCTGCGGGACACAGGGTGGCGATGGTCGGCGACGGCATCAACGACAGCGCGGCGCTGGCACAGGCCGACTTGAGCATCGCCATGGGACAGGGCAGCGACATCGCGATGGATGTGGCGAAGATAACAATCATCACCCCCGACCTGGGGAAAATCGCCGAAGCACTCCGTCTGTCGGCCATGACCGTCCGCACCATCCGGCAGAACCTCTTCTGGGCATTTATCTATAACCTGATCGGCGTACCCGTCGCGGCCGGCGTGCTCTATCCGGTCAGCGGATTCCTGCTGAACCCGATGCTGGCGGGGGCCGCCATGGCGATGAGCAGCGTCAGCGTGGTAACCAACAGCCTGCGGCTGAAAGTCAAACATGCCGGGAAACGCGCCGGCATCAAAACGGATGTCAAACCTCACACCTATGATAAACAAATGAAAATGGAAAAGAAGTATCGAATCGACAGAATGATGTGCAACCACTGCCGGATGCACGTCGAACAGGCGCTGAACAGCTTGGAGGGCGTTCGTGCGACCGTATCGCTGGAACCGCCCGTGGCAACGGTCGAATTCAGCGGAAGCGAGAAGCCGATCGGCGAATTGCAGCGGGCGCTCGACGGGGCGGGGGATTACAGGATATCGGAAACGGAAGCCTGATTTCCGGAAACGACGCAGAGGGCGCCGCCGCAGGTCTTTATGACCCGCGGCGGCGTTTTCGTTATATCCGGATATTTCCCGCCAATAACTTCCCGGCCCGATTTCCGGACTTCGGCGTTTCCGGGACTTCCGGTCAATATTTCATTTAGTCCGTTAAATTTCAGGCAAATAAAAAAGTACGTCCGATTCCGGGCGGCAACCGGGCATCAAATATTGTATAATCAGTATATTACATACAACATCAGGTCATCCGCAATACGCTCCGGAGACGACTAAAACCCACAATATCATGGAGATGGATGCCGATAATTGGAAGCAATTTTGTATCTTTGCACCCAGTGACCAATTCTTCAAATTAAATTTACTTAATTATGTATTCGCCAGATTCCGCCTTTACGGGGCGGCATCCGGTTGCCGGGCCATACCCGGCAAGGATGGACCGTGCCCGTACCAAGGAGCAATTCGACTTCATGTCGTGTTTCTTTCTCCACATCTCCGATTACGAAAAGGCCGGGCGCAAAGGCTCGGCGGCCAATTACCGGTCATCCTACCGGCTGTTGCTTCATTACCTGAACGGTCAGCACCTGACCTCCAAACACCTTACGGCCCGTTGGGCAGAGCGTTACGAACGCTGGCTCCGGGCCCGGGGCGTAACGACAAACACGGTGACCTTTCACCTGCGCAACCTGCGGGCCGTCTACAACCGGGCGGTGAAAAAACGACTCATACCGTCCTCGCATCCCAACCCGTTCAGCCACCTGACCGTCAGGCAGACAGTCACCCGCAAGCGCGCCCTGTCCCGCATGACCCTCAAGCGAATCTGTACGGCCGACCTCTCGGCCATGCATCCCAAATACGCACTCGCGCGCGATATATTCATGTTCAGTTTTTTTACGCGCGGCATGTCGTTCGTGGATATGGTCTACCTGCGTAACTGCGACATCCACGACGGAGTGCTGACCTACGCACGCCACAAGACCGGGCAGATACTCTCGATGCGTATCGAACCCCAATTGCAACACATTATCGACCGCTACCGCAACGCCTCGCCCTATCTCTTCCCCGTACTGTCGAAAGACGACAGCTACCGCAATTACCGCCAGCAGCAGCGCGAGCTGAACAAATTCATCCGAAAAATCGGAGTCCTGCTCAATATTCCGGAACCGCTGACATTCTATGTCGCACGACATTCATGGGCAACTCTAGCCCGGGATTGCGGCACACCGCTCACGGTGATCAGCGCCGGAATGGGACACACGTCCGAACGGACGACGCGCATCTATCTTGCACAACTCGACCACAACATCATCGACAAGGCGAATCGAAAAATCATCGACCTGCAATAAAAGACGGAATAATATGATAACCGGATTTTTTTGTTGAAACGAAAGGATTCTGCCGATAAAACAAACAAAGACCCATTATTACCAATAATGTATCTTGAAATCGTAATAAGTTGTATTATAGCCGTTTCAATACATCGGCAAAAATAGAACTAATTATATTCATAACCAAACTTTTCAGCAGAAAAAATTACCGCGTCCAATGTAATAAGCTGAAAATAAATCTCTTAAATCCCCACTTCACCACTATTTCAATCCGAATCGTCCGAAAGCTCCGGACAGCCCCCGTCATGTCCGGCAAAAAGTGTCCGAACAGCGTATTTCCCTACTGACACACAGGTACATAGCTGCAAGAAGACCCATTATTGGTAATAATGGGTCACGAAATGTAATTGCATAATATTAATTTTCAAGTAGTTACAAAACGCATGTTGTCTGTGAAAATATTGTGGGCAGTGAAAATACTGCTCGTGCTGCACAAGGCGTCGGCCGACGGAGCTCCCCTGGTGAAGAGCCGCGAGTTGCTGTCGTCCTGCGTCGGGCCGGGTACAGACGCCTACATATGCCGCCGCACACTGCGCGAACTGGTCGCCAAAACCGATTATGTAATCTGCGTCTTCCTGTCGGGAAGAACCTACTACAAATGGAACGAAAACTTCCGCCCCACGCTGCACGACCTGATATCGCAGCTGGAGGGAGGGATGCACGAGGCGACCAACACATTCTGGTCTTACGAAAACACACGCACCATGCAGCCCCTGCAGCGGGTCTGCAGACAATTCGACAACCACATACATAACTACCTGTCAAATATATACATCGAAGAATTGGAATCACCCGCACTGTCAAAACAGGGCCGGTTCCGAATGTCGCAGTTGTATCCACAGGCTGCGGACGGCACGGAAAAACAATCCGGCAATTGCCAAAATGTCAGCCCATGAAGAAAAACGCACGCTTAACGGGCCGGTAAACCCCGGCAAACGAAGAATGGAAGGATCAACACCTGTCGATTTTATCCCCTCGATACTCACGATAGCCGCCACAGCGCTGACGGCAGCCGTCTGCTACCGCCTGTACCGGACACGGAGGATAGCCCCATGACGGATTCGCAGAAAGAACATTCATACCGGAAAAATTCTAATCACTACAAAAACATTCAAACATGAAACGCCTCTACCTGATTGCACTCTTTGCCATGTTCTGCGGAGCCGCCACGGCCCAGGAAAACGGCAACCGCGACGCCCAAAACCGCATCGTGCGCGGCCCCTATGAAACCAACCGCTTGTTCGACAACATCTTCGTCGGAGTCGCAGGCGGTGTAAACCTCTATTTCGGCGAACACGACTCCAGGGGTAAATTCGGGCAGCGCCTCGCCCCCGCACTGGACATCCATGTCGGCAAGTGGTTCACGCCTTCGATCGGCGCTCGCGTCGGATACACGGGCCTGCAGGCAAAAGGATGGACGACCGCCGGCTCGATGTACGCCAAAGGCGCCGACGGCGACCTGTTCAAGGAGAAATTCGGCGTATCGTACCTGCATGCCGATGCCATGTGGAACTTCTCGAACGCCGTAAGCGGCTACAAGGAAGACCGCACATGGAACTTCGTACCCTTTGCCGGCGTGGGCTGGGCCCGCTCCTACGGCAACGGCACGCACGACAACGAAATCGGCTTCGACGTCGGCCTGCTGAACGTCGTACGCCTGTGCAGCGCACTCGACCTCACGCTCGAAGCGCGCTGCCTGCTGGTAAACCAGCGTTTCGACGGCGTTACGGGCGGCCGTATCGGCGAAGGCATGCTCTCGGTGACCGCCGGACTCGCATACAAGTTCAACCGCCGCGGCTTCAAGCGCGCGTCGCAGGCACAGCCCGCCGACTATACGCCTTACCTGGAGCGCATCAAACGGCTCGAAAACACCAATAACGAGCTTGCATCGCAGAACTCCGCACTCGACGCCGAAAACGAGAAACTCCGCAACGCCCCGGCAACGGTCGTTTCCGAGCAGAAGGTATCCGCGTCGCCCGTAGCGCTCTTCTTCAAAATCGGCAAGGCCACGCTCGACAAGAAAGAGCTCACGAACCTCGAATTCTACGTCAAGAACGCCATGAAAGCCGACAAGGACAAGACGTTTACGCTAATCGGCTCGGCAGACAAGGATACGGGCACCCGGGAAATCAACCAGCGCTTGAGCGAACAGCGGATGGAGTATGTATTCGACCTGCTGAAGAACAAGTACGGCATCGCCCCCGACCGCCTGATCCGAAAAGCCGAAGGCGATACGAACAACCGCTTCGCAGAGCCCGAACTGAACCGCGCGGTCATCGTGGAATAACCCCCAGCAGCTCGTTCACATGCCACGTACCGCAACCCCAGCAACAAGCGATGCCGCCCGGCCTTCGACGGCTCCGGCCTATCTGCTGGCCTACCTGGAGGCAAAGGAGGTGCGCGTATACGCCCCGCGCAAACAATGCCTGTGGGCTGTACAGCAGCTTCCGCAGCAAGAAGAACAGCGGATAGAGGCGGAACTGCAGCGGCTCCGGCACAGCGGAGAGCGGACGTCCGTACTGGAAATAGAATTTTCCGCGGACGGAGGAGCAGGCAGCACACGGGTAGTGTGCGTTCGGGGCTGACAGCAATGCAAGACAATAACTTTCACAATAAAAACAGATCGACTATGAAAAATCAATTTTTGCCCTATGAAGCGCCGGAGCTGTCCCTGATCTCCGTTCGCGTGGAAAAAGGATTCGCCGTAAGCAGCGACATCGAACCGGGAACCGGCGGCGGTGAGCTGGGCGGAACGAGAACGTACTCCTATGACGATTACGAATAGCAGTCCGGCCACCTGAAAAATCAAGACAAAAACAAGAAACCTATGAAAAAATTACTCGTTATAGCAATGCTTGCCGCCATCGGCATGATTGCGTGCAGCAAGGACGACGCGACGGCTCCCGCCGAAGACACGCAAAAGTATGTGCAGGTCACCATCCCCGAGGAGATGCTCACCCCCGAAACGCGCACGGCCGTGGACGGCACGGCGACCACCTGGGTAGCGGGGGACAAGATAGCCGTATTCCTCTACGACGGTTCCGCGACGCGCAAATGCGAATTCACGGCCGACAAAACGGGCGCGACCACCACGTTCACCGGGGATGTACCCATCGGTTCCTACATGCTGGCGGCAGCCTACTACCCGTACAGCTGCAACGCCACGTTCGACGCCGTAAACAAGACCTTCAAGCATACGTGGGGCTCTTCCTACTGCACGGCGAACCTCGCCGACTACGACTTCATGTATACGAATATCTGGGAAACGCCGTTCAGCGTCAGCGAAACGACGACCCTGATGCCCGTGCAGTTTACCTTCAGGCCGCTGATGGCCCGCATCAAGGTGACGCTGGGGCTGGGTGCCAGCGAAACGCCCAAGAAAGTCACGTTCACGACCGGCAGCAATGTATTGCCGACGGCCGGAACCATCGACCAACTGGGCAATTTCACCGCATCGGCCGTAGGTAATACGCTTACCGTCGACACCGACCGCAAAGAGTTCGTAATCGGCATGCTGCCGGTCAGCATCCATTCGACCATGAGCGTACAGGTTACGACCACCGACGGCCTGACCTATTCGGACAAGTCGCTCACGCTGGCCGGACTGAAACGCAACCACCACTACACGATGAGCGTTCCCTGCAACAGCAAGACGATGACAATCACCGTTCCCGATGAAATCGACAAGAAGTACGGCACCGACACCTGGAAAGACAACGGGTTCTACTCCGTCGACCCGCAGTACGACCCGGCGGGGATTTTCGACGGCTGGTACTTCTACCGCGCGGAAATCAAGAGCGACAAGAACGGCGACGACAAACTCAAGAAGAACCGTATCCAGCTGCAGGTTCCCGCCGGCACCAACAACGACAACAACGGCGCGTTCGTCACGGCCCCGATACAGTGCGACGGCTCGAAAACCGTGAAAGTGACTTTCGAAGCGGCGACGAACCGGGCGTTGGTGAACATCAAATACAGGATAGGCCTCACCGACGCCGGAGTTTCGATAACGGAGTCTTTCCTGCGTAACCGCAACAACATCCAGGCCGGCAACGACAAGGAGTGCAGGTCGGGCACCCAGACCCACACGTTCACGGTCACCAACGGACAGCGCATCATGGTCAAGATATTGAGCACGGCCGGCTCCTACCATGTGGAGTTCGCGAACTTCTCCTATACGATCGAATAACTTCGGGAAAGTGAATCCATAAATCGGGACGGAGTCGACAGCCGTCCCGATTTACATATAAAACAGACATCTGATGAAAGCAGCTTACACAAAGCCGGAACTGGAGGTATTCGCAGTCGCGGCGGAGGCGGGATTCGCAATCTCCCAGCCCCACGGCGGAGAGGTGGGCCCCGGCTCGGCGGACTACTCCGCAAGCGGATGGGGCGCCTATGAAAATGAACTGTAATTGCGTTAAACTTGCCTATCATGAAATACGAACATACATTCCGTCTGCTGACGCTGGCCATGCTGCTCCAGACCGGGTGCGGAGAGGATCCCACCGAAACGGCGGGGAAATCCGAAACAGGGCCTTCGGCGCAGGGCGCTCCCGTTGTGTGCCGCCTCGCAATTGACAACGGCGACGCTCCGGCTGCCGAAGGCACCACCCGCACCGTCTACGGCCCGCTCACGGACGATTATTATCCGATTTACTGGCGCAGCGGCGACCGGGTGGAAATCATCTGTCCACAAACAACCCCGCAGCGGTCGGTGGTCGAAGTCAGCGTATCCGGGCCGACCGAAAGCGAGGCCGACCTGAGCGATACGGGCATGGCCTGGGGAGAGGACACGCATTACAATTTCTATGCGTTCTACCCGGCAAAAGCCATTCAGGCCAACAGCGGCTCGATCGTCGTAACGGCGATTCCGGCCGTGCAGACCTACGACAACGGCGAATGCGACATGCAGTATGCCTACATGGCGGCATGCGCCGAGGGGGTGGAACGCGGCACGGAAGTGCCGTTCACGTTCCGGCCGCTGATGACGGCGGTGACGATACAAATCGGCTTCTCCGAAGAAACCGAAGTGCAGAAACTCGTGTTGTCGAGCGAAAACGGTCCGGTAGCAGGCACTTTCACCTATGACATCGCCACAGACCGGAGCACGGTCGACCCGGACCGCAGCTCCCGCGTGCTGGCCCTGCATATGACCACGGGCGACATTCCCTACATCCTGCTCGATGCAGGCTCGAAAATCGCGGTCACGGCATTCATGCTGCCGCAGGATATCGAAGGTCTGACGCTGACCGCCGTAACGACGGGCGGGAAGACCTACGGCTACACGACGCAGGCGACGCTCAAAGCCGGCCACCGCTATTCGTTTACAATCGGCGACATGCAGGCACAGGCGCAGCAGACGGCGGAGGACGGATCCGACTGGATGAAATACCTGCCCGACAACGTCTACCTGTCGCAGGTGTCCATGCCCGGATCGCACGACGCCTGCACGATGTACGGCTCGCATTACGAATACAAAAGCGGCATGCCCGGCGAAAGATACCATTTCAAATGGCTGCAAAACGTCGTATTCGGATATATGAACACGACCAAAATCATCAAGGCACAGGAGCTTTCGATCGAGGAGCAGCTTGCCGCCGGCGTACGCATGTTCGACCTGCGGCCCAGCGCTTCGGGCAGCTCCGTAAGCGACCTTCCCATACAGCACGGCATCGCGCCGCTGGGCGACCCCACGCTCGGGGGCTACACACCGGGAAGTTCCGACCGGCAAGAACTCGCGCCGTTCAGGCTCTCGCACCTGCTCGACCGCTTCGTGCAATTCCTCGAGGAGCATCCGGGGGAGACGGTGCTGGTGCACATGAAGTACGAAAACACCAGCGGAAGCGGCAAAACGGGGTGGAATAAAAGCGTGGTGAGCTACATCAAGTCGCAGTGCGAAGGGCGTATCGCCGATTTCCATCCCCGCATGACGCTGGCCGACGCCCGCGGCAAGATACTCTTCATAATTCGCGAAGATTACAAATCGGCGAACAACGGCCAATACCTCGGCGCATACCTGAACTGGACGCACGACAAGGTGGTTTTCGAAACGACGCTCCACGGCAACACGGGCGACGTGGCGCAAATCAAGGTCAACGACCTCTACAACATCAAGAACGGGTCGTCGGACGGCGTGAAGAAAACGGAGGCTATCGACGACTGCATCGCCTATACGTACAACACGACGGATGTGACCCGCTGGTGCATGAACTACGTCAGTTGCTACGACACGGCCCATTGCAGCGTATCGGGCATCAGTATCTTCGGTGCGGTGGGGGACTACGACTACTGCGCCAACCTCTACAACAAGTACACGGCGGACAAACTGAACCGATACTCGTTCCGCGGAAACGTCGGCATCGTGCTGATGGACTTTGCGGGTGCGGAGTACGCCACGATGACTTACGGGCAGACCTACTCCAACATGCGGGTATACGGCGACGACCTAGTGAAAGCCGTCATCGCCGCCAACAACAAGTGGGACCTGCGCCGCAACGAATAGCCTGCGGCAGAAGGCCCCGCCGACCATCGGAATCAACCAGCACAAAAACCTCCCGGGAATATCCCGGGAGGTTTTGCACACACAAACATTAACAATACAAACAACACAATGGCTGAATCGCCCGTTTGTTCCGGTACAAAGGTGGGGGTAATTTACGGCTCCCGCAATCGCCACTAATAAGTATTTTATCCCCGAAAACTCCCGATATATGGTGAAACCGTACGACGGAACCGCGTGACCTGCAATTTTTTATTTTGAATTTCGAAATAATGCATTATCTTTGCAAGCGAATTCCAACACCGCCGGCGACCGCCGGAGTTTCGAAAATCACTTTGAAATAGAAATATATGCAGGATTTAAAAGCGCTCGAAGGGAAAAATCTCGCCGAATTGCGTGAAATAGCCAGAGCACTCGGCATTGAAAACATCATGGTAAAGAAGCGCGAACTGATTGAAAAAATCGCTGGGGGCATCGCAACCGACACTCCCGCAGACAATAAGGACAAAAAGGGAAAGAAAAAGGAGGCACCCGCTGCGGATACGCCGGCGGAAACCGTTCCCGAAGCGTCAATGACTCCCGACAGGGAGGCAGAACCGGCGCCCAAAGCCCCCCGGGGCCGCAGGCCGCGCATTACCAAGACCGAGAATACCGCACCGGCGCAGCGTCCGGCAGCAGCTCCCGAAATGCCCGCCGCGCCGGAGCTTCCGCTGGATACCGTCGCGGCAGAGCCCGAACCCGAAACGGCCCCCGCACAGGCGGCACAACCGGAAACGGCGGAACCCAAGCGCCGGGGCCGCAAGCCCAAAGCGCAGGAACAGGAGCAGGGCAATCCCGAGCCGCAGGCCGCCGCAGCCCCCGAGGCGCTGCAATACGAGGACGAGATAATCACCAAAGACGATTTCGCCGGTGAAATCGAAGGGGAGGGCGTACTGGAAATCATGCCCGACGGCTACGGGTTCCTGCGCTCGGCCGACTACAATTACCTGAACTCGCCCGACGACATCTACGTATCGCCGTCGCAAATCAAACTTTTCGGACTCAAGCCCGGGGACACGGTGAACGGTGCCATCCGCCCGCCGAAAGAGGGTGAAAAATACTTCCCGCTGGTGCGCGTGAACGAAATCAACGGCCTCGCGCCCGAATACATCCGCGACCGCGTACAGTTCGAATTCATGACGCCGCTCTTCCCGAGCGAGAAGTTCTGCCTGACGGGCAACGGACACAACAGCCTTTCCACACGCATCGTAGACCTCTTTTCACCCATCGGCAAGGGGCAGCGCGCCCTGATCGTGGCACAGCCCAAAACCGGTAAGACGGTATTGCTGCAGTCCATCGCCAACGCTATCGCCGACAACCACCCCGAAGTATACATGATTGTCCTGCTGATCGACGAGCGTCCCGAGGAGGTTACCGAGATGGCCCGCAACGTCAAGGCCGAAGTCGTGGCGTCGACTTTCGACGAGCAGGCTTCGCGCCATGTGAAAGTGGCCGAAATGGTGCTCGACAAGGCCAAGCGCATGGTCGAATGCGGACACGACGTAGTGATTTTCCTCGACTCGATAACCCGCCTGGCACGCGCCTACAACTCCGTGCAGCCGGCATCGGGCAAGGTGCTCTCGGGCGGTGTGGACGCCAACGCCCTCCACAAGCCCAAACGGTTCTTCGGCGCCGCCCGCAACACGGAGGAGAAAGGCTCGCTGACGATTATCGCCACGGCGCTGATCGACACCGGCTCGAAGATGGACGAAGTGATTTTCGAGGAGTTCAAGGGCACGGGCAACATGGAGCTCCAGCTCGACCGCAAACTCTCCAACAAACGCGTTTACCCGGCCGTCGACGTCATCGCTTCGGGTACGCGCCGCGAAGACCTGCTGCTGCCGCGCGACGTGATGAACCGCACGTGGGTTCTGCGCAAATACCTCTCGGACATGAATCCCGTCGAAGCGATGGAATTCCTCCAGAAACAGATGAACCTCACGGACACCAACGAAGAGTTCCTCGCCACGATGAATCATTGACGCCGTACCATATCCCACATCCCACTTGCATCAAAACCCAACGAAAATGAAAAGACTACTCATCCTGCTTTCATGTTTATTCTTCGTCCACAGCGCGTTCGCATGGGGACAGAAAGGACACGATATCACGGCATACATCGCAGAATGCCACCTGACGCCCGAGGCCGCCGAGAAAATCGACAAAGTCCTGAACGGACACTCTCCGGTTTACTATGCCAACTGGCTCGACGTGGCCAGCCACACCCCGGAATACGCATACAGCAAGACCTGGCATTACCTGAATGTCGACGAGGGTATGACCGTCGACACCATGCCGGCAAACCCCAAGGGTAACGTACTGACAGCGGTAAATACGCTCGTCGCCGAACTCAAGGCCGGCGACCTGGCCCCCGAAGAGGAAACCCTCCGGCTGAAAATGCTAATCCACCTGGTAGGGGACATGCACTGCCCGATGCACCTGGGCCGTCTTTCGGATATCGGAGGCAACCAGCGTCCGGTGCTGATGTTTAACCGCAAAACCAGTCTTCACTCCGCATGGGACTCGGCGATACCCGAGGCGGCACACAAGTGGAGCTACTCGGAGTGGCAGGAGCAAATCGACCGGCTGACGGACGACGAAGTGCTCCTGATACAGGCCGGCGAACCCTATGACTGGGTCAAGGAGACGCACGCCATCTGCGTCGGCGTCTACGAAGATTCGCCGGAAGGGACGAAAATATCCTACGATTACGTGGACAAATACACACCGGTTATCGAACAGCAGTTCCTGCGCGGAGGTTACCGGCTGGCCAAACTGCTGAATGAAATATATCGGTAATCCCGACCGGACAACAAAATGAAACGGCCCCGCATTGGCGGGGCCGTTTCATTTTGCAAGCAGGGCGTCGGGACGCCTTTTGCAGCCCGTCTCTGCTTTCGGCGGGCCCGACGGCAGGCCCGACGGCAGGGTAGCGCGCCTACCAGTCCGTTGAAAACAGTTCGAGCAGTTGACGGCGTTTCACGGGCTTGGCCAGGAAGGCATTGCATCCGGCCTCGATGGCGCTGGCCTTGTCCGAATCGAAAGCGTTGGCCGTGAGCGCCACAATCGGAACCGAGGAATTGAACTCCCGGATTTTCCGGGTCGCTTCGAGTCCGCCCATGACAGGCATTTTCAAGTCCATGAGCACGAGGTCGAATCTTCCGCTGCGTACCGCTTCGACCGCCTTCACGCCGTTTACCGCACGCGTGAGGTCGTAGTCCTTGAGCATATGCCGCACCAGCGAATAGTTGCTGTCGTTGTCCTCGGCGACCAGAATCCGCATCTCCCTGTCGTCGTTCCCGGCGGGAACGGCATTCCGCAGCGGACGGGACAAATCGGTTGCATCGGAACGGCCCCGTGTACCGACCTCACACGGGAGCCAAGCCCAGAAAGTCGAACCGGAGCCCGCCTGGGAACGGAACCCGACTTCACCTCCCGCAGCTTCGATGATCGCTTTGCAGATGGCCAGTCCGAGCCCCGTGCCCTGAGCGAACTCGTTGAGTTTCTGGAAACGGCCGAACACCCGTGCCTGCAGCTCCTCGGGAATACCGGCCCCCGTATCCTCGACATAGATCCGGACGCCGCCCCTTTCGGCGGCATATCCCATTTTTATATGTCCCGACCGGGTGCATTTCACCGCATTGGTGAGGAAGTTCATCCACACCTGTTTAAGGCGGTTGCAGTCCAGAAACACCCAGCAGTCCGGAAGCGAATTATCCATGTGCAATTCGACATCCGGATTGGTGATTTTCTGCTGCATCATCAGATAGAGTTCGTTGCAGACCTGCGACAGGTCGAACTTTTCCCGCTTGCGCTCGAGTATGCCCGACTCGATTTTGGAAAGATCCAGGATGTCGTTGATCAGCCGCAGCAGCAACTCGTTGTTGGATTCGATAATCCGCCAGTATTCCGCCTTTTCATCCGGGTCGTCGCAATCCACCAGCAATTCGGAGAAGCCGACGATGGCATTCAGCGGAGTGCGTATTTCGTGGCTCATGTTGGCCAGGAAAGCGGATTTGAGCCTATCGGAAAGCTCGGCCTTGTTTTTCAGCTCTTTCAGTTCCTGGGCCATCTTCTCCCATTTGGTATTGTTGAACGCAATGCCCGTATAGCGGATGATGCGGCCTTTTTTATCCCTTTCGGAGGGGATGCCGGTGATAATCAGCGTCTGCCACTCCTGATCCCACTTGGTGCGGGAACGGTATTGGAGGCTGAACTCCTTGCATTCGCCGCAGAACATGCTGTCGATATTCGCGCGTACGCACTCCGTATCTTCGGGATGGGCGACACTCAAATAATCCTCGGGGACGAGCGCCCTTTCGGAATCGAAATCGTTCACCGGGTCGTTGAACGAGCGGAACTGCCCGGTCGCCACATCGAAATCCCAGTAAGACATTCCGACCGTTTTGAACGTGAGTTCCATCTTGTAGTTACGCTCCTTGAGCTCCTCGTTCAACTGGTGAAGTTTGGAAATATTCTGCCGGAATCCCGTAAACCTGATGACCTCACCCTGTTCGCCGTATTCGAACGGAACTCCCGTAACGTTGCAATACTGCCAGCAGTCGTCGTACTTGGTCTGTATGCGGCAGGTAAAATTGATATTGCTCTTTTCGCCCGACAGCATGGTCTGAATGGCATCGTTGACCGACGACTGGTCTTCGGGATGGATAACCTCCAAATACTCGGACACGGTAACCAGTTTATCCGCAGCATAGTCGTTGACCGGATCGTTGTAGGACTCGAATTTCCGGGTACGCACATCGAAATCCCAATGGACGATGTCGCTCACTTTCATGGCCAGTTCGCGTTTGGCAATCAAATCCTGCGTCTTTTTGGCCATTTGTATCTTTTCGGTCACGTCCAGCTGGGTTCCTACGATTTGCAGTTTGCCCATATGCTCCGTCGAAACCCGCAGGCGGGTTTCGTAATGGCTGTATCGGCCCTCCATGCCCGGGTTCAAAACACGCACGGTAAGCTGCCCCTGCCGCACCTCGCCGCTCTCCAGCCGGGAGAAAAGTTCCGCCAGCGGAACGCGATCCTGCGGATGCAATTTCGCCTGCAAGTCGCCCAGCGTCATACCGTCGTGCACCATCGGCTCGCCGTACAGCGAACCGAACACCCGTTTGCGCACGTCGTACACCCACGAAGACATGCTGGCCGCCTCCATGGCCATTTCCAGATTTTTCTTGGTTTCCTCGGTACGGTATTCCGCCTCCTTGGTGGAGGTCACGTCGTTGGTGAGCAGCATATGCCCGAGAATCTCGCCCTTCCGGTTCCGCACGGCGACAATCCGCGCCTCGTATATAATGGTATTTTGGCTGCGGGTCGAAAAGTACTCTTTGTTTATCAACTCGAAATCGTATTCGAACTCCAGGGTGATATCCTCGCCGGACTGTATCTTCGCTTTGAGTTCCCCGTCGACATAGGGGCTGTCGAACAGGTTGATCTTATCCAGCACTTCAGACAGGTCGGTGACGCCGTACATGCGCAGTGCATGGTCGTTTATACTGCGCAGGATACCCTGCGTATCGTAAATCTCAATGCCCATCGGCAAATGTGCATAAACATCCTCCGCAAACAGGATCTGTTCGTGCAGTAATTCGGACATTTCTTTTTCAAAAGACTGCTTACGGTTTTCGCGGGCAGTTTCAGGCTGCTTCATTTCGTATGTAATTTAGTATTTTTCGGTTACCAGGCAATGTGTACCGTACGCCGGTATTCCGACGGGGACATGCCCGTATGCTGGCGGAAAAACCGGCTTAATGAGGAGTGGTTGGAGAATCCGGTCTGTCGGACAACGTCTTTTATATCGAGGTTGGCGTCCAGGAGCAGGGACTTTATCGCGACGACAACGTAGTCCGCGATAAACTCACGGGCAGACTGCCCGTTTACTTCCTGTATGACTTTGGTCAGGTATAAGGGGGATATGCACAGTTTGTCGGCGTAGAAAGCGATTTCACGGTGCTCACGGTGGTGTTCGAAAACGAGCATGGCGAATCGGAATGCGATGCTCTCCTTGTTGGAGTTCAGGATGCGGAGGGTTTTCCGGTCGCACGATATTTTCCGGAAGTGGACGTAGAAGTCCCAAAAATAAATCCGCAGCAGGTGCAGGACGGTTTCCCGCCGGAAAACGGAATCGTCGTTCTTGCAGCGGAAATCGAGCACCCGGCAGAATCCGAGGAACCTCGCGGCCTCCTGCCCGTTAAGCCGCACCCGGAAATTCTTCCGCATGTAAAAGAAAAAATCGGGAGTTATCTTGCCCAGGCCGCTCATGACATCCAGAAATACACCCCTGTCGACTTTGAAAAAGGTCATGGAGAAATCGGCACTGACATCGTGAATCGACACCAGCTGCAACGGAAGAACGGTAACCAGATCGTTTTCAGCTATTGTACGACTGACGGAAAACACCTTTATCACGGCTGTACCGCCCGTGCACATCCCGCAGAATCCCTCTTCGAGGTACGCTTCGTGTTCGCATGCGGGAAGGGCCGAAATATCGGTATCTACGTGAAAATCATCTCTCATCTGATATTTGTCTAAATGGGATACATAAAGGTAGGGCATTCCTGTTCCATTCGGCAGTTTTCTATAAAAATTGAACGCGACTAGCATGTTTCGGTGCCAAAACCGTGCAACTGCAGGATTGTCGTCCGGAAAATTTATGCTCCCTGCCATACGGGCACAAAATAAGCCGCCGATCATAAAGATCAGCGGCTTATTACCGGTACTCGGAGCGGGAATCGAACCCGCACGACCATTGCTGGTCACAGGATTTTAAGTCCGGCGTGTCTACCTATTCCACCATCCGAGCAGCAGTCTTTCGGCGAAAGACGCCGGCAAAAGTACGAAAATTTTACGATTCGCCAAAATCTATATAACTTATAATCGCTTCGGTGTCATCGGGCCCGAACCAGCGTATCCCGCCGTCGCGGCGGAACCAGGTGAGCTGCCGCTTGGCATAGCGGCGCGAATTGCGTTTGATAAGCGCGACTGCCTCGTCATAGGTGGTGCGGCCGTCGAAATAGTCGAAAAACTCCCGGTAGCCGACCGTCTGCAACGCATTCAGGTGGCGATAAGGGTACAGGGCGCGGGCCTCGGCTTCCAGTCCGTCGGCCAGCATGCAATCGACACGCCGGTCGATACGTTCGTATAGCATATCCCGGGGCATGTCTACGCCCACTTTCACGATGCCGAAATTCCGCGGCCGGGGCGTACCGGTACGCAACTGCGAATAGGGGAGTCCGGTCTGCAGGCAAACCTCCAGCGCCCGTACGACACGCGCCGGATTACTGCGGTCGACTTTGTCGTAGTAGGCCGGATCGAGTGTTTTCAACTGCGCGGCAAGCGACTCCAGCCCCTCGGTTGCAAGCCGCGAGGCGAGTTCCCGGCGCAGTTTCTCGTCGGCCTGCGGCAGGTCGTCCATACCCTCGCACAACGCCCGCACATAAAGTCCCGAGCCCCCGACGGCTACGACATAATCATGCGCCGCGAAGAGTTCATCGAGCCGCGCAAGGGCTTGTGTCTCGTACTCTCCACAGCTCAAGTTATCCTTTATATCGTGCGATGCTATAAAATGATGCTCAACTTCCTGCAGCTGTTCAGGCGATGGCTGGGCAGTACCGACAGCCATCCCCCGGTACATCTGGCGTGAATCGGTCGAAAGAACCGGGGCGCCGTAACGGCGGGCGATGCGGATGCTCAAATCCGTTTTTCCCGAGCCGGTAGGCCCTACGATAACGATGAGCCGTTTAGTACTCGTCGTCATAGTTGTCGTCGCCCTCGAAGTCGTTGAATTCGCCCATCACCTCGTTGAAAATCGACCCTTCGCCCCCGACGACATTCTTCGTGGGATCATACTGATCCGGAGCGTCGGCCTGCGCGTAAATTTCACGCGGATAGGAAGCGCCGTCCTGCGCTTCGAACGAACCGGTCAGCTCCAGAAAGTAGGCCCGGTCGCCGAACATGTCGAAGAGATAGATCAGCCGGTCGCGGTTGTTATGGATAATCTGCCCGAGGGTCACGTTCTCCATTGCCACGGGAGCCCCCTCGGCGCCGTCGTCCATATCCATCAGCGTGAATTCGCGCTGCTTCTCCCAACGTTCGTCGGCCTTGAAAAACGATGCCATGCAATCCTCGTATTCGAGCGAGCGAAGGATGAAATGATGAAAATCGAGCAGGGTAGTATCGTACAGCACCTCGTAATCGCGCACGAAGTTGTCGTTCTCATCGCTCAACATCCTGAATCGGAAAACCATCGACATAACTGTATGTATTTTGAATTTCTCTATACAAAGATAAGAAATAAAAATGAGACTAAGAGCAGAGCACAGAAAGAAGGTTGTAAAAGAGCGATTTAGGCGATAATCAGAGAAAAGTGAGAAGCCAAGTAAAACCATCAAAAAGCCAAGTAAAACCGGAGTTACGTTACTATCCCGTTACTCTTCTTTGGTAGATAAAGGGATTTTAGATAGGTTTTCAATGCGCTGATTTACATGCTTTCAACGGTCGCCGTGGCTGTAAATGTAACCTAAATTTCGAGAAACGAAAGAGGTTACGCTAAAAAAGAAACAAATCCGATTCTTTTGCACTGATTGGCAATGCTTTGCATATTAACGAATGACTCTACATAACTTAATTTTGTAACTTAAAAAAATGTAGAGTATGAGATCAACTTTTAAAGTCTTGTTTTATTTGAAGCGTAATGCCCCGAAGAAGAACGGGCTTGTGCCAGTCATGTGCCGTATCACGGTAAACGGCAAAGTATCTCAGTTCAGCAGCAAACTGGACGTAGAGGAAAAATTGTGGAACGTCGAGCTGGCCAGGGTGTCCGGCAGAAGTACCGTTGCACAGGAAACGAACCGGATGTTAGACAAAATTCGTGTAGGTATCAACAAAGCCTATCAAGAGATTTGCGATAAAGACAATTATGTCACTGCCGAGAAAATCCGCAATGCTTTTCTGGGAATGGGGATGAACCACGAAACTCTGCTTGCCGTATTCCGTCAGCACAATGCCGATTATTTGAAGCAAGTAGGCAAAATCAAAAGCGAACGCAGTTATTGGAAATACTGCACAGTGTACAACCACTTGTCGGAGTTTATCAAACAGCGGTACAAAGTAAGCGATATTGCGTTGAAAGAGCTTGCTCCGGCTTTCATTACGGACTTTGAGTTATTCCTCAGAACGGAGAAGAACCATTGCACCAATACGGTATGGTCTTATATGATGCCCTTTCGGAGTATTATCTTCATGTCCATTAATAACGGCTGGCTGCAACGTGATCCGTTCTTCGGGTACAGCATCACGAAGGAGGAAACAAAGCGGGGTTTTCTGACTAAAGAGGAAATCAAACTCTTAATTAACGGCACGTTCAAAAAGAAAAGCTATGAATTGATCCGTGATTTGTTCATCTTCTGCACGTTTACCGGATTGAGTTGGACGGATATGGCGAACCTAACAAAAGAGAATCTGCAAATATCCTTCGACGGTCATCTGTGGATTAAGACCAACCGCCAGAAAACGGGTACGGAGAGCAATATCCGCTTGCTGGATGTTGCCAAACACATCATAGACAAGTATGAGGGTATGGCAGAAAATGGAAAGTTACTTCCTGTTCCTTGCTATCCGAACTGCAAAAACGGAATAAAGGTTATCGCTAAAAAATGCGGTATAGATAAAAACGTTACGTGGCATCAAAGCCGTCATAGCTATGCCACGACCGTGTGCCTATCGAACGATGTACCTATCGAAACACTCTCAAAAATGCTCGGACATCGTAGTATCCGCACAACCCAGATTTACGCTAAAATTACGGCAGAGAAAGTCAGCCGTGATATGGATAAGCTATCGAAGCAGATCGAGCAAATGGAGAGTTTTATTTGTCAAGCAATTTAATTCAACATGATTATGAAACGAGGAAGTATATCTATCAACAGAAACAGTGTTACCATTACAGGTAACGTATGGATGGCGGATTTTGAAATAGCCGAGCTATTAGGTATTACATACTCCGCAATCAGAATTAACATCAAAGCTATCTACAAAAGCAGAGCTTTGCAAGAAAACGACACATACCAATATATCCATTTAGAGAATGGCAACCGTGCGAATGCGTATAATCTGGAAATGATAACCGCCCTTGCCTTTCGACTTAACAGCCTGCCTGCCAAAGTATTTCGGCAGTGGGTTGTCCAAAAGGTGGTAATGCCGATACGCACAGAACCGTCAATCGTGGTTCAACTCAAAGACAACAGCTTTCTATGCTGAATGAAAAACGGGCAAACCTCTCATATAAGATTTGCCCGTTCGTTTTAATTTAGATCATTGTCTGTCAGCCAATCTTGGGGGATTAATTTTTCTCCATTTCTCCAGACTGCTTTAACACAGTTTTTAAACTTGTCGTCTTGTAGATAGGCATGATCTGTAATAATTACTTGAAATTTAGAATCCATCGCATCAGTTCTGTCAATAATGAAATCGAACATCTTTTTTACTGCTATTTCATCTGAACTTTCTTGCATTACTCCGTCATTATTGACATCTTTCTCAGGTGGAAAATATACTTGTGTCGGTTGGTCAATCATTAGAAAACGAGGTACAGGTCTGTCAGTTTGAACAAAGTGCTGATGTAATGCGAAGTGAATAAGTAAATGATAACTTACCCAGTTGGCTCCACTTCCCATCTGAGATAAAGGGATAGATTTGCGATCTGTATCTGCAATCAATGTTAATTTTGAAGGTCAAATCTAATTAGAGCATCTTCATATTCTACATCAAGGCTCCTCACCCAATTGCTCATGTGTAGGTTTATCTTATTAATGATTGACATCAATTTGTCTTCTTTTGACTCTTTATCAACAAGTCCAGATAACCTCTCAATTTCAATTCTCAATTCTTGAATCTGATTATCCAACCCACGATCCTCTGTAAAGTCTACGCTTTCCAAAAACAGACTTATTCGTCCTATAACTTTTCCTCTTCGCAAATTCAAATCACGTAATCTTCTTGCATTTTCTTGCTCTGTATATAAAGCCGAAATTGCATTTTCAATTTTAAGTATTTCCTCTTTTAGAACATCAACTTTTACCGATAACTCTTGTAAATATTTGTTTAAACGAGGCTTTTCCCTAGCTGTTTCTTCCAAACTACGATTAAGATGCAAGAGCGGTGCATTAATTGCTTGTATGGAAGGAATATTTGTTGATAGAGCATTATTACATAACGGACAAACATTGTAGTCTGTATTTTCTGTTTCTGAAAATAGCCCTATACTCTCAAGTCTCATTTTTTGTTGCTCGACTTCTTCCGAATAATGAAAATTATTTTTTATAAAGGTTTTTGTGGCAGATATAGTATCTTCCAGATGACCTAATTCAACTTTATATTCATTTCTTTTATTTACAAGATTTTTCAAAGCAGAATTTTCACCATTCACTGTTACTTGTGAGGTGTTGTATTCCCAATCTTTGACACTATTTAGGGCTTTAAGAGCATCTGAAATTGTTTCAACAATAATATTTTTATCCATTATACCCATTTCTTTGGCTTCCTCTACTAATGAAAATGCCAAACTTACGCCATCAGTCCTAATTTTATCTGCTTCATTCTTCTCACGCGTAAGTCTATTTAAGATTCGTTTATTTTGAATAATTTCCTGCTCAATTTTTAAACTATCTTCTCTAATTGCTCCTAAAAAACTAAGGCAATGAATCCTTCATTGACTGAGGAACAAACTGTTCTGTTTGTTTATAAAATAAATAATCCTGCTGCGCAATAAGCGTTTGAGGTTGAAAACTATAAAATCGCGAATGTTTAAAATTAACCTCTAATGATTCTCTAGTATTATTCTCTGCGATTTGTAGATTCTCAGCTATTCCTAATTTTCTTGATAGAAATTCTTTTAAAGCTATAATATGTTACTGTTATTATGAAGATTAGAGAATTCAGGAAAATAATCATCATTAATTTGTTCGATATAGATTTCAGAGATACTGCTAACATTCCGAACATTAGGATTTAATCGTGCAATAACATACTGTTCATTGTCTGCAAAAGCAATAGTCATTGCAAACCAATAAACATTATCTCGAATAACGCCATCTGCTATTTTACACTCTTTGCTTCCTAAACAGTAATCAACAATATTAATCAATGCGGTTTTTCCAGACTTGGATTCACCTGTGATAATATTCACTTTACCCAAATCAAAAGGAAGTATTCTTTTACGCTCAGCATCCTTGTATAGGATAATATTTTTAATCTGCATATTATGGTCTAATTTTTAGAAACATGTAAATTGTTTGCTCATTCCCTGTCAAACGGAACCACTTACCAAGTAAATCTGCTTTTTTATAAATAGATCGAACTTCATCTGAATGTTCTCCAGTTGGGTTTCTACGCATATATTGAGTTAATTTCTATCCTACCGTTATCATCAATTTTTGCAGCATTATGTGATAATAGAAACATAAGACTTTCCTTCGTGTAAGGAATTAACTCTTTTACTCTATATGCAAAATCAATAAACAAGAACTCATTCTCATCAACCCAATAATGAAAATAAGTGCTTGATCTTTGAGGCATGTTTTCTCTGGTTTTTTTATGTAGGAGTTTTGGCAATATTAAATAAAGCAAAGAAAATGGAAACTTTGCATTCTCTTCATTGTTATTGTATGCCGCAATAGTCCGACGTATTATTTCTCCACAAAATGCAGGATTAAGTAAATTAGCTGCAATCTGAGATCTATCTTCCCATTTTTCCATCATTTATCTTTTAATAATTCTTGAAAATTTGGATGCCAACCAATTTTTTTGTCTTCCGCCAGCATATGGCAACTTCCTGTAGTCAAGTATTGTGGCTGGAAGTTATTTCGTATTTTATATGCAGGGGGGGGGCTCTTTATATAAAAATCTTCATAGAAACTTTTTCCAGCTTTTGCTAATTCTTCTTCAGTCATATCCTCACATTCATCTTTCATCAATGCAAAAATACTATTCCAGTGATTGAATAATTGATTATCAAATCTATTGTATTCTTCTATACCTGTCAAATTATCTCGTAACCATTTTGATCGCTGTTCAAAAGCCCTTCTAAAATCACTAATAGCATTTCTCATACTATTATTTTTGACTGCAATTATTTTTAACTGTTTAATAAACATCCTTTCTTCATAATCTGCAATTTCTTCTTCATCTATGGTTAGTGGATCAGGAAAATCATCAGGTAGATTGTCTGCCGAAAACATTTCTCTCGTATCTGATATTTTCATTTGTAGTTCTTTACTTGAAATTCCATCTTTCTTTTGGGACAGCATCAATATACATTGTGAAACCACCAACCCTCTATTTTTTCCACAAATAAATCTATTTTCCCAACTGGAGCAGAATACTTTAATTCATTTTTTATTGCGGTTAAAGTTCCGTCAATTGACAACGAAGCATCTATGATATTATACTATTTATCAATTTAGTTTGTTGTTCTGACGATAAACGAACAAATGCTTCGTAACCTTTTATATTGGTTTGATTACTACTCTCTGTACATATTTTAAGCATATCTTCCAATACACCTATCCGAGTTTGAGTACTACTAACCGTCAGTCTGGATATAAAGGAATCAGGACTTACTGTTGCTGTTGTAATGAGTGTGAAAACAGTATTGTCAATATCTAATAAACCAGAAAGAATAGCCTCACTCCAAACCCGTATAGTTTTCCAAAAATCAGCACTTCTGTCTGACAAATTTGCCACAGAATTGATATGTAATTTGGTTTGATACAAATCCCTACCATCAATATCATCTATCACAATATCATCAAGTTCTTCTAATCGAATAGAAGGGTTCTCCTTTGCTTTCTCACGCAACAATAAATACAAACTATATCTAATTTGATAATTGTAGCCTAAAGATGGTTCTTTGGCTGAAAAGTCTGTTTGATAAGTTGTACTCATACGCAATCTATATCTATTTGTTTTCGATATTCTCTGTTAGCAAATCTTTTACACTAACCTGTAATATTTCAGCTATTTGGTAGAGGATTTCTAATGTTGGTTGCCTTCGGTTGCAAACAACTGACTTTCGACCGTATGATACCGCCCTACAGTATGGAAGTGACGTATGACAAGACGGTACACGTCATTTTCCCGTCCGCAGTCCGTTATGTGGATTTGGGTTCTCCCAATCTGATTGCGGGCAAAGCCGACGGTGCGGAAAATGTGATCCGTGTGAAAGCGACGGTGAAGAATTTCCGCACAGAAACCAATTTTTCGGTGATTACCGAAAGCGGCTCGTTCTATACCTTTAATGTGAAGTATGCAGATGAACCGTTGTTGCTCAACATCGAGATGAAAGACTTTATCCACGATGGCAGCACGGTTAATCGTCCGAACAATGCCCTCGATATTTATTTGCAGGAGCTGGGCAGCGAATCCCCCAAGTTGGTGCATTTGATTATGAAGTCTATCCACAAGAACAACAAGCGTGAAATCAAGCATATCGGGGCGAAGTCTTTCGGCATCCAATACCTGCTCCGTGGGATGTACACGCACAACGGGCTGCTGTATTTCCATACGCAGATTAAGAACTCGTCTAACGTGCCGTTCGACGTAGATTTTATCACGTTCAAAATCGTGGATAAGAAAGTAGCCAAGCGTACCGCCATTCAGGAGCAGGTGATTTTTCCGCTCCGTGCCTATAACTACACCACCCGTGTGGCAGGCAACAAGGACGAGCGCACCATCTTTACGATGGAGAAATTCACCATTCCCGAAGACAAACAAGTGATTGTCGAATTGCATGAGAAATCCGGTGGTCGCCATCAGTCCTTTGTGATTGAAAACGAGGACATCGTGCGTGCAAGGGTGATTAACGAACTGAAAGTGAAGTAAGATGAAGAAGTATCTATTTGTAGTTGTAGCGTTGCTTGCCCTTGCGGGGCAAGCAAACGCCCAACGCTGCCTACCGGGTATGCGTGGCGTGGAACTGAAAGGCGGTTTCGTGGACGGAGTACAGAAACCTGTAAACTATTATCTCGGTATCGGGCTATCCACTTATACAAAGAACGGAAACCGCTGGGTGTTCGGGGCGGAATATCTGAACAAACAGTACGAATACAAAAGCCTCTATATCCCCAAAGCGCAGTTTACGGCGGAGGGCGGTTACTATCTGAAAGTCTTGTCCGACGCTTCCAAAATATTCTTTCTCTCTTTGGGCGGTTCGGCACTTGCCGGATATGAAACAAGCCGGTGGGGTGATAAGTTACTTCCCGACGGGGCAACACTCCGCAATAAGGATTCATTCATCTATGGCGGTGCGGTAACATTGGAATTGGAAACTTACCTGTCCGACCGTGTGGTGCTGTTGCTTAACGCACGGGAGCGGGCACTCTGGGGCAGTTCCATCGGGCACTTTCACCTGACTTTCGGGGCAGGCATAAAATTCATCTTAAATTAGTATGACCATGAAAATAAAGATTATAACCATGTTGGCGGTGGTATTGACCGGACTGTTCCTTACCTCCTGCGATGACAAGATAGAAGTGCAGCAGGCATACGATTTCTCACTGACGACCATGCCTGTGCAGAAACGCATCAAACAGGGTGAAACGGCTGAAATACGCCTCCAACTGCACAAGTCGGGAAACTACCGGGAAACGGAGTTCTTCATTTCCTATTTCCAACCGGACGGACGTGGGAGCCTGCGGATGGATGACGGAACCGTATTTGCTCCCAATGATTTCTATCCGTTGAAAAGAGAAACATTCCGGCTGTATTACACTTCGGAGTGTACCGACCAGCAAGCTATTGACGTGACAGTGTATGATAGCTTCGGGCAGAGGTATGATTTGAGTTTCTCGTTTCAAAATTATGGCGATACGAAAACTACAGAGAAGTAAAAACAAAAAAATCCATCGACACCATTGTCGATGGATTTTTTCCACAGAAGCATATTATATTTTATATATTTCTTGTCTTTTTCTAAAAGCTCGTTCTCCTCCCTCTAATATTTCACAACATAATTTGCGAGTTTTTTCATTGTCTATTGACCCACGTTCCATTATTAAAGATTTTATACTTGTACTCTTTAAAGGGATAATTAGCTCCGCATCGCCAAGAACAGCTATGTTAGGATTGTGCGTAACAATAATTACTTGTCTATGTTCTTTTATTTTCCGTAGATTAGCAACAATTGATTTATAAATAAATTCACTATCTAAATTATCTTCTGGCTGATCTATCAAAAGAGGAACCTTGCTTTTTGATTGCAATAAGATTGCTAATAAAATTGATTGTTGCTGTCCTAATGATAATTGATTTAATGGCCTGTTTACGTATTGAGTATTTCCTGATTCGTCTTCGACAACTTTTGTAACAATTATACTTGGTTTATCATCAAAATCCAAAGAATCGAAATCCTCATAATTATAACTATCTGTAGCTTTTATCAATAAGCCATTAATTTCATCATCTGAATAGACACGTGCTCGTGATTCATCAACTATCTTTTTCATGAAATCAAGATTCTTTTTCCGTATTGCTTCAGCAAAATCAATAGGAGTAATATTTTGAGCTAAGAATTCGGATTTTCTTAATAATCGCCATTGTGATAAATTTCTTATAGCTTGTTCAAATGTGGGAGAATATCCACCATTCATATATCTTACAGATACAAAGAAATTATCTACACTATTCTTTAAATTCTCATTTGTCATTTTGGCAAAAGCATAATGATGAGAATAAATCTTATTTTTTACTTCAATTCTTTTCTTGATAATATCATCCCGTTCTTTAAGTAGTATCTTTAGGTCAGATTCTTTTTGTTGCAATATTTTAAGTTTTGTTTGATATATAACAACGTCTTTAGTAATCTGATTTATTTTTCCTAAATCAAATGGAATACCCTTATCTTCAAGTTCTTTCTTCTTGGCTTCGATTTTGGATTGAATTTCTGTTTCCTTGCTCTTCCATGTTTCTAACTGAACTTTCAGTTCTGCTATCTTTTGAGATAATTCCGTATTTAACTCGACTTGCTTAGATGATACTATCTCTCCAAATCTCTTTACTATTTTTTTCACTTGGATGAAATTATCTTTTCCTACTTTAATTTCATTGCCATCAATTTTTTCAAAATTCTCGAAAATTGTCTTATCAGAAAGAATTTCTTTATATTTATGAACCAGAGCATTTAAGTCAGTAATAATGCTACTACGTATTTCTTTTTCCCTAATTAATGCTAAATGGAAATTAACTAATTCACTTGCTTTATCTTGTTGTAATTGTTTCAACTTGCCTTCAAGGTTAATTTTCATTTTAGTAACTTCAGGAATTTGGGAAACCTCTATCCTCAAAGCTCTCAACTTACTTTGATTATCATTTAATAAATCCCGATACGATTTATCTTCGATGTTTAAATTATCTATGTCAATAAAAGAATTGAGGAAATCTATCAAAAATTGCGGATTTTTCTCACTAAACTGAATAGTTTTGGCAGTTTCTCCTTGTCCGTAACTTTCAATTTGCACTTTAGAGAGTCCTTCTGAATCAGTTAAATTTGTTACACTTCCATTCTTTTCTCTCGAAAAATTGATAATCTGCCCTGTTTCATCTTCATATTGTAATAAAATTCTCTCAGGCCAAACTTCGCTATCAACAACATTTAACTCAGAGTGATTCCCTGAACATTCTCTTAACGATTCAAGCATTGTTGATTTCCCCGCACCACGTCCACCGATAATGCAGGTTAAATTATTACTAAAATGAACTACTTGTTTGTCAAGCAATCCCCCTTCGATACTCATTCCAACAAATCGAGGAAGTCTCTCTGGTATAAGATTTTCTATTCTTATTCTTGAATTGCTACTTAATAAGGCTATTCTAAATGCGTGAAAATTTAATGAATCCAGCTTAATTCGGGTTAATTTTTTTTCTCCACTTGCATTCAGTCCGAGTTTGTCTAACGTATGAGCATCTGAAGACATTAATTTTGGAAAGTCATAGTTGCTTTCTAAATTTAATGCTTGTCGTCTTTCATTAATTAATCTTTTTCTTTCCTCTGAACTTTCGGTATCGTCATTATCCGTATATAAGGATATGCTATCTTTGGTGCTAATTTCTAAAGCCATTAATACCTCATGAGTCAGAATAGCAGACATTTTGGGGTCAAAACGATTAATTGTTTTTTCAAAACCAGAGTCTAACTCAATATGGGCTAATACACCTACACCATTATATTGTTTTGCAAGATTTAGGCAATCTATAATTCCTTGCGTACATGTTTGCCTATCTTCTGCAACTGACAATTTTCCTCTAAAATTTTTTAGTTCGTCATATTTTTCAAAATATAAAAGCAAATGTCCTTGTAATGTTGATACTTCCATGCCCGGAATAACAAGAATGTTTTTCCCTTCAGCATGTTTAAGTGCTCTTTTTACATTTCTATCTTCATTGTGGTCTGTGATTGAAATAATAGATAATCCTTTTTCTATCGCAGTATCTACAATATTTTCAGGAGTCATTGTAGTATCTGTTACGTCAAAAGAACCTTCTTCTCCATAACTATGGATGTGCAAGTCTGCTTTATAAAAACTTGCACCTGAATTAATCGTTTCAAAATCAATCATAATATTTATTTGTTATTATATTCTCTACTATTTATCACTATAACGATTTTTGTTCACAAATATAACAATTGTACCTGAAATTCAATTACATAAAATGGAATTTATTACTTTTGTGCCGTTTTATCAGCTAAAAATAACGGCACAAAAATAACCCTCTGAATTTTTAGAGGGTTTAACTACGGTTTCTTTGTTACTTTCTTACCCGCTATCGGCTCACTGAAAGAAAGTAACGGGCGGAAAAACCGCCCGTCCTCTCATAGCCTTGTATACAATCCTGTAATCGAAGTGAACATTTCTTCCAGCATATCGCAATAGACACCTTCATGCAGCGCAATATCCTTTTTTGATACTTCAAATGTCTTTTTGCTGAATATCTGACGGAAGAACTTCATTGTATAAGTGTCCGTTTCTCTATCCAAAATGATTTCAAGCCGATTGGCGGAAGTCTTGTTCCTTGCAAGGTTCATTCTTAACCCGTTTCCCAAATCTATAAAATCCTTGCTTCCCGTCATGGCAATAAACTTACCATCGCCAAGCTGTTCTAAGATAGTCTTTGCTACCATTATTTGCTCTCCTTGTTCTTTAGCCATTCATCCCTGCGCTGCCTGCATATTTCCAATGTAGGGGCGACTGTTGAGAATAACTCACCATCTTCTTCATGGCGGTAATCGTATTGGCAATACCTGCTTTTCCTGCGTAATCGGGGCATTAGGTTGAAATACACATAGTTTTCTTGTCCTGTCTCGCAGGTGGATACTCCGTTATTGTTCAATGATTTCATGCTTTTACTGATTAAAATTTGTACCAACTATCGTGATAATTATCTCCTATAAGAGTGAACACGCCAATTAATTCACTCTCTGTTGCAAATTTCTTGGCTTCCCGAATGGTCGGGAATATGTCTATCTTCCGAAAGCCTATGAATAATGTGTACATGGCTTATTCCTCCCTCCATATCATTATCGGTGTATAACGTTGCAGCCACACTATAATGGATGGCATATTGTATTTGGAAGTGATTACTGCCGAATTATCGCCAATCTGCGTGAAACGCGTGCTTTCATGAGACTCTATCCATTCCTTGAGAGTGGATGCTCCCCATGTTTGGGGAGTATCAAATATGCCGTTCAGTTCTTCGATGTTTTCATCGAATGTTACTATTATCGTTTTGTATGCTGTTTCCATATTCTTCTTATCAGTTTAATGATTATGCAGCCATCCGCTTACGGATAAGCCGTTTGTTCTTATTTACAAGTTCGATGATGCGGTCGTGGTATTCGGTATTTTGGTTGCATACGCCACGACTTTGTAGGACTTTCATTGTTTTGAGCGAAACTTCTATCGTTTCTACCCGCTTCCCGTCTATGCAGGCGGAAAATATAAGGCTGTCGGGTTTGAGGTAGTATTCGTTGGAATACACGCAATGGTGCATGGCTGTTCCCTCTTCCAAAAACTCCAATACGCTCTCCAATACCCGTACTTGGATTGTCCCGTCTGTAAAGGCGATGCCGAAAAACTTGCCTTTGAGTTCTTGGAAACGCTGTTCATTTTCCAATGCCTTGTGCTTCTGTTCTTCAATCCGTTCACGTTCCAAACGTTCCATTTTCTTTTTTACAAGGCGGTCATGTTCGGTTTTCAAGTCGGCAGGACAAACATATTTCGGACTGTTTGTGTCCTTGCCAAAATAACGGAGCAAGTCGATATAGTCGCACCATATCCCTGCATCGCTTACCATACAGCCGTTACGGGTTGCTATGCGGATGGCATTCCAATAGGTGGAGATACTTTTGGACGGATGGTGTATGAAATAACTTAGCAGGCTATATTGTCCCGTCTTCATCAGCGTTTCCGCTTGGTTGTTTTTCAACAGTTCACAAAACAGGTCAAACGGTTGGAGTTTGTGAAAATCACCTTTGAAGCCGTTACGCTTGAGTTCGGGAATTACCTTTATTCTCGGATAAGTACATACGGGGTGTATGTCATACACATGGTGGTTCCTGCGGATTTCCATAGAACTGCCTTCCTGCCATAAATCGTAATAGATGAAAGCTATCCCTCTCAATCGGGCTATCGTTTCAAACTTACCGTTGGGGGCAATCCAGCGTTGTGCCACTTCGTAAATGGAATATTCGGCAGGCTGTCCGACCTTGTAATAAGCCTTTGCAAAGAAGAACCGTATCACTTGATAGCCTTTGCAGGTGGTAATCATGGAAAAATATTCAATTTCTTTGAATACCCGTTTTCGGGTGGTATGGACTTTCAGTTCCATTCCGCAATGAGGGCAGGTGCAATCGCAAAGCGTATCTGCCAATGCTCCGTTTCCCTGCCATTGGTGTCCGCACTCGGTGCAGGTAATGATACCTTTGGCAGACCTGCGCCCGACGTGTTCAAAGCAATGGCGGAAAGCATACTTCTTTTGTGCTTCATTAATTTGAGGTAATTGTGCGCTCAATACTGTAACCTCTTTTTGTATCTCCGTTTTCGGTTTCATAATCGTTAGAATAAAAGTGCCATTTGTCCGTTGTTAATACCCTCTTTCTTAGGGGCAGTCTTGCGCTTCGTCATTCTGCTATAAGCCTCGTTTTCGGCTCGCTTGATGGCTTCCTTACGTGCTTCCGCTTTCTCTTCTTCGGTCAGTTCCACCGCATGATTGACTACTACTTTGCAGTCGATAGGCTTGCCAACTTCAATATTGGTTTCATCGTAGTAGTGTACGGCTTGCCCGAATATTTCATCATCAGAGAAACCGTTGCAACCACTTCTCTGAACATAGTTCAAAATATAGGTTATGCAATCTTCTATGTTTTTCAACGGGTTACGGTAGGAACGGGCGAATAATTCGTCATACTCGGCACGCTGTTCTAAATAACTCTGTATTTCTGTTTGGAAATGGATGGATGCTTTCATCTTATTTGGGTATTTATGGGTTTTTAAATGGTTGCTTGGATTATCTCTACTCGCCACGCTGGTATCACCTCGTCAAACAGGTAGGAAATAAATTCCTTGCGTGCATCGGTGCATAACTCTTTATATAGTTCCTTAAAAGGCTCTATATTGCCGTTGATATATACGCTTACCATATATTCATAGATATTTTCCACTTCGTAATATCTGCATTGCTGTGCAACTGTCTTGTTGTATCTTTTCATGTTTCTGTATGTTTTAAGAAATGAGTAACCAAAATATTCCACCGATGATTGCAGCATATACAAGGCAGTAAATGACTATCGCCAACGCTATGGTAAAAAGCAAGCGGATAACGAATTTGCCTACTGCTATTCCTACTAACCACCACCAAAAGCTACCACCTAAAAGTGCTGAACCTGCTACGGCAACGAGTGCCAAAACTGCTATTTTATACCTTGTCTTCATCGCTGTTGTTTTTTTAAGTTTATGCGGATTCTTGAGATGAGGGAGGGAGTTGAGTTTCAATTTCTATCTGCCTCCTTTGAATCCGACATTTTTTTTATGCGTCTTTCCGTCGAGTCGGTCGTTTTTGTTTCAGGGGCGATAATGGTGTAGGGTTTAGGACAAACAAGGTTTATGAGAAAAATACTCTCAAACGCAGTGCAGCAGGAAGATTTTTATCAGAACCGCTTGCGGCTCGACCTTGTTTGTCCGTGAAGAACCCGGAAATACCTTTGCCACTGAGAACGAAAATGACTGTCCCGACGGTTTAGAATCAGCATATTGTGGAGGATCCAAAATCAGAGAGGCAGATTCAAATTATCAATTAATCTTTTCCATAGTGGTTACCCACTATGGGTATCAATAAGGGTGGGTAGACAATGATAAAAGATACCGCTTCGCATAGTCGGAAAAAGAACAATCCCCCGTCTGCAAGTGCTTTCACTGCTGACGAGGGATTGTTCTAAAGGCTATGCCGTAGGATGAATATGATTGCCCGATTTATCGGGGTAATGGTATTCAGACGAAAATAAGGTCTTTTATACCGATGAAGGGGTGGAGAAAATATATTAGATGGACATTTAGAAAAGTTAATCAGAACATCCTTTGCAATATTCATTTTTTGCGTTACCTTTGCATACAGAGTTATTTGAGGTACGCAAAGCACAGAGGTTCAATGAAGTTGCATTGTCGCTAAATCGTTACCAATAACTTTCTACTTCTCTACTTAGTTCTGTCATTCAGACAGATACGCAAAAATTTCTTATTCATGGCAAAGATAGTACAAAATGCGAGAAAGCCAAAGTTATGCCGGGTTACTTCCGCTCGAGATACTTTGCAACGGGGTCGATGAGGTAATGGCTGCCGCGGGGATTATCACGGTTCGGCCGGACGTAATCGTGGTGGAACTCCCACCAGAAAGCGCCCCGGTAGCCGCTGGCCGTAATCCATTCGATTTTGTTCAGTACCGACGACGGATTGTCGATGGTCACGAACTCGTTCCTGTCGGGAGAAAAGTAGTAGGACACCTCCGCAACGGGGTCGTACTCCTCCGTCCAGCCGTTGCCGAGCCGGGGCAGAAACTCCCGGTAGGTGATGTAGGAACCGTATTTGCTCAACGGGCCGTCGGCCTTCTGTCCGGGTTTGAGTCCTTTGTAATAGAATCCGTAATTGGCCAGGCCGAGGCAGAGCTGCCGCTTGTCGAATACGTTCCAGTGCGCCAGCTTCGACCGCATGCGCTCCATCGAAGTGTTATGCGACGGGGTGCTGCCCCATACGCCGTCGCACATGTCGTAAGACATGATGTTTATCCAGTCGACCGCCTGGCTCAACTTGTCGGCCAGCGGCCGGTCGTACACATGGTCGATGCTCAAGGCGGTGGTCAGGTAATAGTATTTCCCGCGGCGCGCGGAAAGCTCGTCCAGTTTCTCGCGCAATTCGGCCATCATGCGGGCGTGCAGTTCCTTGTCGAGCGTGATTTCCCAGTCGATGTCTATTCCGTCGTAATCATTGTTCCCGACCAGCCGTACCATGTATCCCACGAATTTGGAGATGCGTTCGGGCTTCTCCAGGAACGGCCGGAATTCCTGCTGGCCGCCGAAACACAGCAGGACTTTAACACGGGCGTCGTGCGCCTTTTCAATCATCTGCGGCACCAGCGGCATATTGCCCGCCTGTTCGGTGTAATCGAAGCGGTCGGCGTATCCGTCGATCACCTCCTGCGGCAGGTCGAAATCGAAATTTTTCCACTCGGGGGTGGCCATGAGATAGATGAACTGGAAAGTTTCGTATCCCGGATTCGACAACTCCTCCTTGCTCAACAGGCTTTCCACGGAGTAGGTTGCATGGATAAAGTCGGGAATTTGGGGTGCGACGCTTCGGGCGCAGCTTCCCAGGATAACCAGGGAGGCAATCGATAGAATAAGTCTCTTCATGACGCTTGGATTAATTTGTATCAGCCACAAATATAATATTTTTTACCAAAACATCAATCCAATCCGATATTTTTCATTATCGCACCAATCCATTATAACATTTTTAGCCGAAAATCTTATTTTAAAGAGGTGAGAAATGCAATAACATCCCGGTCATCGGGATAATCCGTCAAGGCAGGGGACTGCGCGCGGCCGAATCCCGCACGACGGCTGTGGGAAATGGACTCCGAAACCACACATTGCAGTTCGGCATCATGCGCCGCGAGCCACGCTTCGACCTCGCCGGCGGATGCGTAATACGAATAGCCGAGGCAGCTCAACGCCGTCGGGAAAGCACGCTGCTCGACGGCAACGGCCGCCCCGAGGTCGAGGAAAGGCCGGCCGGACATCTCCAGCAGGGCCTTCTGCTGGCGGTAATTGTTCCGGTATTTGTCGTTCACCTCCGGCATCGCCAGACGCAGTTCGTAACCTGCCGGCACGAACAGCAGCGACACGCTGCGGCATCCCAGCCCCGAATAAGCCCAGATGTCGTCGGCAAGGCCGGCCAGTTGCCCGGGGGTTTCACGGCCCGACAATACGGCGACCGACTGGCGATTGCCGCGCAGCAGGGCCGGAATCCCGGCATACCGTGCACGAAAATAACGGTTGGCATTGTCGCTGCCCGTAGCGATAACGGCATCGACGGGCGTTTTGCCGTCGTAGAATCCGACCGGCACCTCGGGATCGATGTCGTGCAGCAATCCTACGACATACTTCATCAGGACGGTATCTTTGGCCGAGGGTTTCACCAGACACTTATGTCCGCTTGCGAGCACACACAGCAAATCGAAAAATCCGACCATCGGAATATTTCCGGCCATGACGACCAGCACACGCCGCGGAGTGCAGACGGGGACAGGGTAGGCAGACAGCCATTTCCCGAGCGCCTCGCGCCGCAGCATCCCGCCGGCCAGAGCGGCTGCAGCACGGCGAACATCCGCAGGCGTAAACCAGGCATTGGCACGGCAGGCCTGCGCCACGACATCGCCGGCCGGCGAATCGCCTCCGAAGCTGCCGAAGCCTCCGAGCCGCCGGCCCAGTTCCGAAAAAAGTTCAATGGCATCTTTCATGGCACAAAGATAGTGTTTCATGGCGGAATATGCACATTTTATCCAAAGTTGCGCTATCTTTGTAGATACGGATATTAAACGACAAAACTATGGAGAGAACATTCACAGAAGCGCTTCGCCACCGTCGCAGTTATTATGCACTGGCACCGGAATCGCCCGTCGACGACGCACGGCTCGAGGAGATCGTGCGTTTCGCCATAAAGCACGTCCCCTCGGCATTCAATTCGCAGTCCACACGCGCCGTGCTGCTGCTCCACGAGCACCATGCCGAATTGTGGAAGATTGTAAAACGCACCCTGCGGGCAATCGTTCCGGAGGATGCCTTTGCCCGCACCGAAGAGAAAATCGAGCGCAGCTTCGCATCCGGATACGGCACCGTACTCTTTTTCGAGGATACGGACGTCGTACGCGGCCTGCAGCAGCAGTTCCCGGGTTATGCGGGCAATTTCCCGACATGGTCCGAGCAAACCTCCGCCATGCACCAGCTGGCAATCTGGACGATGCTCGAAGATGCCGGACTGGGCGCTTCGCTGCAGCATTACAATCCACTTATCGACAAGGAGGTGCGCAAACACTGGAGTCTTCCCGAAGAGTGGAAGCTCATTGCCCAGATGCCGTTCGGAGCCCCCGCAGGAGAACCGAATGAAAAAACTTTCGAACCGCTGGACGAGCGTATCCGGGTGTTCAGATAGCGGCACGAGGCAGGTTTCGCAGGAAAAATCCACAGAATACCCCTGAAAAATTTGGAGTTTCGGATTTTTTATATACCTTTGCACTCGCAATTGCGAAACACGCCATGCGGAAATAGCTCAGTTGGTAGAGCGCAACCTTGCCAAGGTTGAGGTCGCGGGTCCGAGTCCCGTTTTCCGCTCTCATTAAATGGTTGATAATCAGTCGATTATCAACCATTTTTCTTTTTCTGCCGTGTGTTGCGGATGTCCGTCGTGTAACACGCCATACCCTGAAATCAACGCGGCCGCATGCCGTGCCGCCCGCAGATCCGTCGGCGCAAACGGACTGTATCGCGCCGAACGGACAGGTCGAACCCAGACCTCACGTGATTTGTCATAGACCGTGCCCCGTGTGCCCGCACCATCGAAAGCATTCCCCCATACTGCGAAACCGGAATTTTCATTCCGGCCCTGCTTCCTGCGCTTCGATGCGTTCGATGATTGCATCGTAATTCTCCACGTCGAAAATATCGAACTCGACCAGGGGCCGTCCCGCCTCCCTCATCGCGAAAATGTAATTCAGCAGCAGGATATATACCCTTAAATCACTGCCTGCGATTTCCATTTCGGCTTCGCCGAATGTCGATATATCCCGGTTGAAGCGCTTTTGTAAAACATGGTCGAATACGAACACGGGCAGTTGAGTTTGGGACAACGTATCGTTTTGACGGGCAAAATTGCGTTTGTATTCCTCCGCCTGCTTCTCGCCCGGCATCGGCATCAGCCACTTTTTCAGCAAATCGTCTGGCAGTTCGGTAGACAGAACCCGGTAACGATGCTTCCGCAGATAGGCAAAACTCGTTTGAAGCAGCGATAGAAACTCCCCCAGGGGGATTACGCCGCCCGAGGAAAAGGGGCCGAAAAGTCTGTTCAGCAATTTTCGCAGCATGCAATGTTCTTGTTATTTCGACTTCTGTTTTTACCGGTCAGATCCGCCGACCGCCATTTGCCCGATGCCGCGGCGCATAAATCAACCTGCACCGTGTAATTGCGGCTTATGGCCCGCAGGGCTTTTCGGAATCGAGGTCGTCCCGGTTTGTCGCCTCGATGCCATGTTAAAAAAGGGGCGGTTCCGATTGAACATAGTGACGCAACTTCACTTCTCGAAGAATTCAATGCGGAAACCGCCCCGGCTACCAGATTTCAAGGGCCGCTTCCGGTGCGGGACTTGTCGACCGCAGCCGGAAGAGGGGATATAATGTGTTGCAGGGAAAGCGGGGCAGCGCCCGGCACAAGCCGCCGATACCGATTCCGCCCGGCCCCAAACCGGGGACGGGTGCAATCCGCAGGTGCGGAGATAATACGCATGGACGGCAGGACGCAACGGGGTTCCATAGATTCGTGTGGATTGTTGGAAATATGCGCCCCGGATAGGCATAAAAAGGGGGCGCGGTGTCAGCCCCAGTAAGCAGGTCATAGGAAACCCGAATCAGAAAGCTGTCCTGCGCCCCTGTTGTGTCCCGCCAAAAAATAAGCGGGACATAACAAGGACTGACAACTATTATACCTGATTCAAACCCTCCCGAAAGAGGTTCCTATGTTTGCTCACTGGTATAAAGAGTTGTTTACCCTTTATAGTTATGTCCGTCGGCTATGCCGAGTTATGATAATTCCACATAATGGTCTGTTCTGTTTCTTTTAAGTGGCTTCGTGCCACCCCTTTTGGGAAACTTTTGCAGACTATTTGCAGGAATGATAAGCAAATATACGGAAAATATGGACAGGGCAAAGCGGTTTACCAACTTTTTTCATAATTTTGTAGTTATGAAAAAGAGCGTCAACTTTTTACCCGAGAATAAACGGAACGACCTGAAACAGCTTGTCGGCCTTATCCGCGAGAACGTGAAGAACGTCGGCATGGTTATCCTGTACGGCAGTTATGCCCGGAACACCTATGTCGATTACGACCAGCGCATCGAGTTCGGCATCCCGACTTACTTTATGAGCGATTACGACATACTGATCCTGACGCGCAAGCCAATCGGGGCGATTGAGTATTCGCTGTATGACAAAATTGCCGACGCTTTTTTTCAGCACAAGAACAGACCTTTCCATACAAAGCCCCAGTTTATCAATTATGGAATAGACGACTTCAACTATGCGCTGACGAAAGCCCACTATTTCGAAACGGAGATAAAACGGCAGGGAATCATTCTGTATGATTCGGGAGATTATAAACTTGCCCGTCGCCGCAAGTTGAATTTCGACGAGATTCAGGAGCGAGCGCAGAAATATTATGATGACAATTTCAAACCGAAAGCGATTGAGTTCATTCTTTTAAATATTGATTCTTATAATAGGAAGAATTATAAAATGGCTTCATTTAACTTGCACCAAGCCACAGAAAATCTTTTGCGTATAATAGAATTAGTATTTACTTTATATAGCCCCAAAGAACACAGACTTACTGAATTGATGAATCGTTGTAAACGGTTCACGACCGAAACATTCAAAGCGTTTCCACGGGACACGCCGGAAGAAGAACGGTTATTCAAACTCTTGGAACGGGCCTATGTCGAATCCCGCTACAACCCCGATTTCGAAATCACAAAGGAGGACATCGACGCGCTGCTGCCGAAAGTCGAACACCTGCGCGACATCGTGGAACGGGTCTGCACGGCGCAGATCGACTACTATTCGCAACAGAGCGAGAAATAACGCCCGGAAGTCGGCGGCAAATCGAGTTATTCGAAAAATTCGAATAACTGCCGACAGCAGAACCAGACCCCACAACCCGAACTTATGAATGATATAACCGTTATCCAGAATAAAATCTACGAAATCCGCGGCCTGCGCGTGATGCTCGACTTCGACCTTGCGGCGCTGTATCAGGTTACGACCAGCGCTCTGAATCAGGCCGTAAAACGTAATGCAGAGCGGTTTCCGGAAGAATTTATGTTCCGTATTTCTGCAAGCGAATGGGAACATATCTCATCACAATTTGTTACGACATCCCGGACAAAGCGTCCGAAAACTTCTTTGCCGTTTGCTTTTACCGAACAAGGTGTTGCCATGTTGTCCGCAGTATTGCGCAGTAAACCTGCTATACAGGTCAGTATTTCAATTATGAAAGCCTTTGTCGCCATGCGCAACTACATTACCACGACAACCACCGTCACGGCAGAACTGGCTGAAATCCGCGCGAAACTGGCCCTGCTGGAGCGAACGGACGAGGACAACGCCGAAGCCATAAACGATCTGTCGGAAGATATGCGCAAGGAGTTGGACAATATCTATCAGGCAATCGCCGCCCTGTCTATCAAAACCCCGCAAGCGCGCAAGCAACCCCGGCCGATAGGATTCAAAAGGCCGGACACAAAATAAACCGGACACAACCCGAACAAATGGAAATTGCTGTTATCCAAAATAAAATCTACGAAATCCGCGGCCTGCGCGTGATGCTCGACTTCGACCTGGCAGCTCTTTACGGAGTGGAAACCCGCACGCTCAAACAAGCCGTGCGCCGTAATATCGAACGATTCCCGGAAGATTTTATGCTTCAATTATCGTCAGAGGAAGCTAACTACCTGATAAACATAGGGAGATCACAAAATGTGATACCCCCGGATTACAATGTCGGTGCTGCGGGAATGTTCGCTTTTACCGAGGAAGGGGTAGCCATGCTTTCGGGAGTTTTACGGAGCAAATCCGCAGTGCAGGCCAATATCGCCATCATGCGGGCTTTTGTCGCCATGCGCAACTACATCGCCACGACGACGACCGTCACGGCAGAACTGGCTGAAATCCGCGCGAAGTTGGCCTTGCTCGAACGCAACGACGAGGACAACGCCGAAGCCATAAACGACCTTTCGGAAGATGTGCGCAAGGAATTGGACAATATCTATCAGGCAATCGCCGCCCTGTCTATCAAAACCCCGCAAGCCCAAAAACAGCCCCGGCCCATCGGGTATAAGAAATGAGAGTAAATAGAGCCATGACCCAAAAACAAGCGATACAACTTTTCGAAGAACGCAAGGTGCGGACCCTCTGGGACGACGAAGCGGAAACATGGTATTTTGCGATTGTCGATGTTGTCGCAATTCTGACCGAAAGTGCAGATGCCGCCGCCTATTGGCGTAAACTCAAACAGCGGCTTAAAGCGGAGGGAAATGAAACCGTGACAAATTGTCACGGTTTGAAAATGCTGGCTGCCGACGGAAAGATGCGTCTTACCGATGTCGCAGACACCGCTCAACAGAGCCATAAGCAATGAAATATCGCCTGATATATTGATATACAGCGAATAGGAGCCGCAGGCCGGGCCTGCGGCTCCGCCCTCGGCAAGCGAGTGATAATCCATTGATTATCACTCGCTTTTCTTTTTGCGGGTGCGAAACGAAACGCTCCGCAATGCCTCTTTCGCACCGTTTTCCAAAGAATTTCTCACCACTTGTACAACCGTTTTAAGGCGGTAAAAGCTTGTCTGCATACCCGTAACGCCCGGCAACGTGCCGGAAACCGACGGGCAGAGGGTTTGTTGCACCTTTGTCCGGAAACCGCCGCGCCCCCTCGACCCGCAACCGGCTATTCGGCTCCGGTATTTTCCGGCGGCGCAGCGAACCTCTCCCGCGCCCGTACGTCGTATTTCGCCGGGACATGTGCCGTCGCCGTATGGCATGCATTGCAGCCGCCTTTTTATCTCGCTATAAGATAAAGCGTTGAACCTGAACATAAAAAGTTCATCCATTTATGGCAAATCATTTGCACGCCTGTGCCATAACCGCGCCTTTTCGGGTGCCATTCTAATCAAGGCGGACGCCGGAATGCGTAACTGCATCCGGTCGCTTTCGGGACAATAAAACATGTGAGAATGAATAAAATTTATTTCATGCTGGCAATCCTGCTGGCGTCGGTAAACACATCCCAGGCCCAGAAATGGGCTGTCAAGAGCAACCTGCTCTACGATGCCACGACAACAATCAACCTGGGCGTCGAAGCGGCGCTCGGCCGCCGCGTGACGCTCGATGTGTCGGGCAATTACAATCCCTGGAAATTCGGCGATGCCCGGTGGAAACACTGGCTCGTACAACCCGAAGTGCGCTACTGGCTGTGTGAAAGTTTCAACGGCCATTTTTTCGGACTGCACGCCCACTACGCCGAATACAATGCGGGAGGAATCGATTTCAGCTCCGATTTCCGGCACAACCGTTACCAGGGGCACCTCTATGGTGCGGGTTTATCCTACGGTTATCAGTGGCTGATAGGCAAGCGCTGGAACCTCGAAGCCACAATCGGCGTCGGGTATGCCCGCCTGTGGGATCGGAAATATCCGATCGCCGAATGCGGCGAAGTGATGCGCACCCGGTCGCGCAACTATTTCGGGCCGACCAAAATCGGCCTGACACTCATCTTTATCATCAAATAACAGCAGGATATGAAACGCCACTCGACACACCGCATAGCCGGCCTTTTGGCCGCATGTCTGATTTCGGCCGTCGCTGTCTACGGCCGTGAGGGAAATCCGGCCGCTTACCGGGACGACGACCGCCTTTGCATAAAGCTGCCGATCACCGCCGGCATCGACCTCCCGGCCAACGGACAGTTGATCGTCACACCGGTCGTTACCGACGGAGAACACCTGATGCAGCTGCCTCCCGTCGTTTTCACGGGGCGCATCCGGGAGAAAGTCAATGAACGCAGGGAACGGCTCTACGGCACACCGGCTCTTCCCGAAAATAGTGTCAGCAACACGGTTATCCGCCGCGGGCGGAAAAACCCGTCGGGGAATACGGTTCTTTTCGAAAAGAAGATTCCTTACGAGCCGTGGATGGCGGGCGGCCGCGTCGTCCTGTACCGCGACCTGGAGGGATGCGCCGGACACCGAACGGCACTTCCGCCGCTGGTTGCCGCTGAAATCCCCGCTTCCGTACAACCGCAGCTGTCGTTCCTCGTCCCCGCGGACGAACCCAAGCGGCGCAGCGAACAGATTACCGCCGTCGTGCATTTCCCGCAGGGCCGTTCGGTGCTGCTGCGCGGATTTGCCGACAACCGCCGCCAACTGGCACGTATCGACAGCCTTACGGCCTGTCTGACGACAAACGACACGCTCCGAATCGAGAGCATCTACCTGAAGGGATATGCCTCCCCGGAGGATACCTACGCATTCAACACCCGTCTTTCCGCGAACCGTGCGCGGGCCATCCGCAGTTACCTGCAGGAGAATTTCAGACTGGAGGATGCGGAGTTCACCGTCGTCACCGAACCGGAGGACTGGGACAGCTTGCGACGCTGGGTTGTCCTTTCCGACCTGCCCGCAAGGGACGAGGTGCTGGCCGTAATCGACACGGTATCGGATCCCGATGCCCGCGATGCCGGCATCTGGAAAACAGACAACGGCAAAACCTATCTCATGCTGCTGCGCGAAGTCTATCCGCAGTTGCGGCGCGTGGATTACCGCATCGGATATACGCTGCCTCCGTTCACCGTAGAGCAATGCCGCGAACTGATCGGTTCCCGTCCCGAATGGATGACCCTCGGCGAAATGTGCCGGCTGGCGGAAACCTATGCCGTCGATTCGCCCGAAAGGGCGTATGTCTGCGCGGTCGCGCTGGAGTTTTACCCGGACGATCCCTGTGCCTGCAACAACATGGCGGCGCTGGCCCTGCGGTGCGGCGATATTCAGACAGCACGCCAATGCCTGGCTCGCTGCGCCGAAGCCCCCTGCGCATGGAACAACCTCGGCATCCTGTGTCTTATCGACGGCGATACCCGGAAAGCGCAGCATTGCTTCTCGCTCGCTGCGGAAGGGGGTTCCGCGGAGGCGGCATACAACCTGGCCCATTTCGCCGAACTGAACTGCGAATGGTAAAGACCGAATCCGGATTTCAATCACTCTAAAAAATAAAACATGAAAAAAATTTACAATCTGTTGGTATTTGCGGCTTTCGCCATCGCCGCTGCCGCATGTTCCGACGACGGCGAGAAAACGGACATTGCCGATTCACCGGCCGGCAACCTGCAATTCATCACCCGGGCGCCGCAGTCGGCTTCGGGCCGCGGCCCGGTATACAGCGCCGGCGAATTCCGCATCCTGGCGTTCAAAAACACCGGCTCGGAGTATCTCTACATGCGGGACATTCCGCTCGGCGCGATGAATTTCGACGGCTCGGCGCTCTCGGGCACGGTGCAGTTTCCCGCCGGCGACTATAAATTCCTGCCCTCTTACGGATTGGTGGCACCGGGCAACTACACATGGCCGGCCTTTACGGACGCCGCCCTTTCCGACGCGCTCTGCGTGACCCATACCGAAGAGAGTTTTCCGGCGGTATTCATGCTCAACGTACCGCTCGATGCGGTTCCGTCCTACACCGTGTCGCTCGACGGCCCGAAGCAAACGGTGAACGCCACGCTTCGCCGTGCCGTATCGCGCGTGGACGTGCTTTTCATCCGGGCGGAGAAGGATGCCACGACAGGCGTCCATACCGAAAAACCGGGCGATGACATTTTCGGCCCCGAAAAACTGGCCGGGGTGAAACTGGCGTATACCGGCGCCAACAGCCGGCTGGGCCTTTCGGGCGAAAAGGCAGAGGGACTTTTCGACGTGTCGCACACCATCGCCGTTCCGGCGGAGGCTGTGACGACGGGCACGGGTGCTTCGACGGTCGTCGGCGCCGAGAAATACGATTTTGAGAACGTACAGCCCGCCGACATTATCGCCGGGTCCGCGCATCTGAAAGGCACCTACCTGATTCCCAATCCCGACAATACGGCCACGACCGGATTCTCGATGCAGCTCACCTCGGGCGAAGGCTCGACGCGCACCATCGCCCTGACGGACAAAATTCCCGTCGAGCGCAACAAGGCGACGCTAATCCGGATTTACGTATTGGGCGATAACGTCTTCACCACGGGTGTCGATTTCGATGTCGAAGTCAATACGGTCTGGGACGGCTCGAATTTCGTGGACGGAGAGATAGACTGACGAAAGCTGACGAACCATGAAACAGTGCAAACTTACGATGCTCGTCCTGGCGGTGGCCGCCTGCGCGGCCTGCGCGGAGCCGGAAACGGCCAATACCGTTCCGAACCAGGAAACGACGCGCGTCACGCTGCGACGCGAAGGAGCTGCGGATGTTTCGGTCTACGCTTTCCGCCTGCAGGGAGAGCGCTTCCTCTTCGACACGCTCTTCCGCGAAGGGTGGACCTCCGACGGCAGGATGTCGGTACGCATGCCGAACGGGCGCTACAAATTCCTGTTCGCGAGCGGAGCGACCGGCCGGCTCGTCCTCGAACCCGAACCGCTCACACGGCAGACGGCATGGGAGGATGCGTCCTTCGTCCTGCGGGAAAATGCGGAGGTGCCCGGCACCCGCTGTCCGGCCGACGAACTGTTCCTGCAATACCCCGCATCGGAGGCCGAGGCGATTTATACGGTCGGCGGCATGGATCTGACGGTTCCGGCAACGCTCCGGCGCGCTGTCTGCCGGATTGAAATATCAGTCAAGCGCGGTTATCACGACGGTACGCGATACGTCGAAGTTCCCTATGAGGGAGCACAATCCGTACTCGACGAGATCGACCGCATCGAACTCTCGGCCGGGGGCACGGGCCTGCGGGTGAATCCGGCCGGAAGCAGCGGCACGGCCACGGTGGCGGCGAGGCTCGCAGCAGCCGATTACACGGAACTGACCGACGGCGGATTCATCCGGCTCGAAGGGCCTTTCGTCATTCCGCCCGCCAACGGCGGGGAGGTGGGGCTCGACATCTCGGTCGTCCCCGTTTCGGGAGCCGCCCTGCAACCGGTGCGACTGCATCTGGCAGGCCAGGCGGAGCGCAACAAACGCCTCGACATTACACTCTGGATCACCTCGGGATATCCCGTCATCGGGGTCGAAATACGAACCGCCCCAATCGAACAGGAACAGGAGGGCGATACGGGAATATGGGAATAAAAAAACTATCGTGATGAAAAGAAATATCCTTTATCGAATCTGCGGGGTGCTGTTTTCGCTCTCGGTGCTGGCGGCCTGCGGGCTGGAAGCACAGGAAGAGTGCCTCCCCTGCAACGGCAAACTCCGCTACACCGAGCTGCGTCTGGAAGGCACGCCTTCCGCAGCGGGACTCGAAGCCCCGCTCTACCTTTTCCGCCGTGCGGCGGGGACACAGGACGGATACCTCTTCGACCGCAGCTACACCTCAATCGCCGACGGGGAAACGCTCAAACTCCCGCTCGCCGAGTTGAAGGCTTCCGACTATCGTTTCCTGATGGTCGCCCAGCCCCAGGACAGGGAGTGGCTTTCGCTGAACACGGCGGCCGGAACGTCGTTCGCTCCCGGCGTTGCATGGGAGGATTTACGGCTGGAATGCGCTGCGGGCGGCGCGGCACCGGAAGGGTACGGCGGCTTTACCGATATGAGCGGCGAAGCCATCCTGCGCGACGGGATCATCCGCCTTGCGCTGACGCGTATCGCCGGACAGGTGCTTTTCGACATCTTCCGTACGGGAGGTTCGCTTTCACAACCCGAAAGCATCGTTTCGCCCGACGTGAAGTCGGTGATCGACCGGGTCGCCCGGATTGAAATCACCTACGAAAGTCCGACCACGGCGCTGCGTTTCGATGAAAACGGAACGCTGGTTCCCGCGGCGTATGCTCCGGAACCGCTGACACAGACCATCGAGCCCCGGGCAACGGATTTCAGGGTCGCGCTTCCACAGGCGGACAGGGGGCTCGGCGTATACGACGACGGCCTGCGCGGCAGTCTGCGTATGGAGGGCGCTTACCTGCTGCCGTCCGACGCGCAGCTCCGCGTGAAACTGCGCTTCTCTTATTACGACACGACGCCCGTCTGCGACAACGACCACACGGAGGCCCATTCCCCGGCATGTTTCCCGCTGCGCCAGGTTGCGCTCGCCCTTCCGGCAGCCGATGCCGGCACAGGGCTTCCCGTGGGGGCGGATTGTTATACGGTCAACCGGGTGGGCCTGCGCTGCGACCGCATCATCGACATTCCGGTCGGCGGAGGTATCGAAACGAATTTCGACTGGCAAGGAAACGGTAAAAACGCACAGTTATGAAAAAATATCCAATCCTGTTGTTCTGGGCGGCTTTGCTGACGGGCGGCTGTTCGGACGAACCCTCCGGAAAGCCGTCGGCCGGCGAAGAGCCCTGTGTCGAAGTCGGCTTCAGGCTGGAAGCCGTCGATACGGACACTTCGCTCGAACCCATGACGCGAGTCACTTCCTACAAGGAGTGGTTCAGCAACGCATGCCGCCTGCTGATTCTGAAAAAGGCCGGCACCCGCTGGATTGTGGATGCGACGCAAACCGTCCTGCTGGATACCGATGCGGGGCCGTGGGCCGAACTGAAACTCGCGGAGGCCCTTCCGCCGTGCTCGTTCAGTTGCGAACTGCGTCCCGGCGATTATCGAATCGTTGCCGCAATCAACTGGCAGGCGGGTGATTGGAACACGGAACTCGTGCCCGGCAAAGTGGTTGCCGACGATGCCGACGCCACGCTGCCTGCACCGCCGCTGATTACCTATTCGATTTCGACACACTGGATGAACAGCGGGTACCGGCAGTTGAACCGTGAGGTTTTCGTGGCCGTAGCCGATTTTACGGTGCCCAAAAGCGGTGACCTCCACTCGGCCGGCATGCCGGCGGTGACGCTGCGGGCCGAGCGGCGCGTAGCGAAGTTCCGTGTCCTGCTCAAAGACAAGCGTTCGCCAGTCAATGAATTCTCGTTCGAAAAGACAGCCCACACCGTCCGGTTACGCTTCACTTCGAAGACGAAGCCCTTTGCCGAGGGAATCGATGCGCTCGGAGGTATGTATTACGGCCCGTCCGGGCTTTACGAACTGCCGTGGTGCATGTCGACGATGGGGGAGTTCCACGCCTCCAGAACGGGTATGTACCTGATGTGCCAGAGCAATTCGACGGTCTTTTCACCCTTCCTTTTCGCCGGGCCCGAAGCCGGGGAAGTGCCACTCGAAATAGCGGATATCCACATTTCGGGCGCAAGCGGCGGATTTACATACAAAACGGACGAGGTGTTCACCCGTACGCTGTCCTGCAGCACGATTACCGGCATCGTTTTCGAAACGACCGACATCTATGACTATTCGCAGCAGATACTGATTGACTTGGTCGAAGCGGTGGACGATGCCGGCATCCCCGAGAATGCAGCGGCGCTTTTCGATCCATTTTACGAGTGGAACGCCATGTCCTATTAAAAACACGAAGCCATGAGAAATTTGTCCTGTATACCGTTCGCCCTCCTGTGCCTGCTCCTGTCGGTGTCGTGCATCGAGGAGAAGCTCGACGCCTGCCCGCCCCGGGGCGGAAATGTTGCGGTGACGCTCCGAATCGAGAAGTTCCGGACCCGGCCGCCTTACCGTCCCTCGGATCTGGAACCGCAATTCACCGCACGCATCCATTCGCTCGACTACCTGCTCTATGCCGATGGGCGGCTGATTGCACAGGGTCGTGCGGACGACGTTGAGGCGACCGCGGGCGACTGCTACCTCTTCCGCCTCGACACGCTCCCGTTCGGGGCTTACCGGCTGGCGTTTGCGGCCAATGCCGCGCCGCGCATGATGGCCGGCACCACCGATGCGCCGGAACTCCGCTATATCGTCTATCAGGGGGAGAAGGACGACGACGACCATTTCCGCGCTGACCTCCCGTTCGAGGTGACATGTCCCTGCCGCAACGAGTTCGAAACCGTGCTTCAGCGCGTGCACGGCGTGACGCGTTTCCGCTTTGAAAACTTACCGGCGGAGATTACGTCCGTGGAGGTCGCACTCGACAATATAGGCGAACGCATGCCGCTCTGCGGCGAGCCCGACCGCCCGTGCGAAGTGTCCAGACGCATTCCCGTGGCGAACCTGGCGACACGCGCGGCCGGCACATACACGCTGGGCACGTTCTGCACCCTGCCCGACATGAAGAGCGCATGGCGGCTGAAGCTCTACGCTGACGACGCCTCTTCGCCGATTTACGACCGGGTGGTAACGGATACGCTGAACATCGAATGCAACCAGTTAATCGAACTCACGGCCCGTTTCAAGGAGGGTGATTTCCGGGGGGAGATCGATTTTTCGGTCGACGTCGACACGACATGGGACGGCTCGAACGAAGGCGGCGGCGAAGTTATGCGCAGGTAAAGCCCTGCCGCGCAGAACGGCGCGGTTCACCCTGCGGTGAATTTTCGCCTCGACCTTTCCGGATTCGCAGACAGCGGGGCTTCTGCTGTCGGGACCTTGCGTAAGCGGCCGAAATAAAGCGGCGCAATGCGCCCGCACCCGCATGGGAACGCATCCCCGGCAACCGGGAAAGTAGCGTGCAATAAGCCGCCCGGCCGGCTTATTGCCTCCCTCAATCACCTGTTATTCCACCAGCTCGAACCGGACGGCAACGCTGCCCGCGCCGACTGCGTCCGGAAGTCCCGATGTGCTGTCCAGCCGTCCGATCTGCGTATAGCTGTACGAGGTTCGGAATGTTTCGTAGAAAAGCACGATACAGTCGGAGCCGTAAAGCATCAAATCGCCGATACGGATAGTCCCCGGATTGAACGGGGAGCTCGGCAACCGGCCGGACAGGTAATAATATTTTTCGTTGCCGTTCAGTTCGTCCATAGAAACGCTCATCGGCAACAGGGCTTTGAATGCACGCGCCGTGGCGTTGTCGGCAAAGGTCGCCGTAAAAGAGGACGATCCGATCGTAAGCTGTAACCGGTTGCCCGGCGGAGGGACGGGTTCGGGGTCTGGCTGCGGCTCGGGCGCCGGAGTTACCGTGCCGGACGGTACTGGGTCATCATCCGGGCTACACGCCGTGAATCCGGAAGAAGCGGTCACCAACAACAGATTCGTAAAAATCATAAACAGACGTTTCATGGCGATACTTTTTTAGTGGTAATTTCGAAGAACCGGAAACACGCGCGACGGGTTGCGATACCCCCGATACCCGCCGCAAGGGACAGCCGGGTAGCCGGCAGGGGACAGCGGATGCCGAATCCCGCGATAGACACACCGTAAGCGGCCGTTGTTCCCAGATTGGCCGAGGTCAGGAACAAGCCGTCGGCAAAATCGGGTGCGTGCGGATGACTTTTCCAGGACAAACGGTTTAAACAATCGTATAGCCGCCGTCGACGGCGATAGCCTGCCCGATGATAAAGCTGGCTGCGGGACTGCACAGCCACACGACCGTGGCTGCGACCTCCTCGGGACGGCCGAAACGGCCTATGGGCAACATTTCGACCGCCTTTTCTTCGACCAGGTCGCCCGAAGCAACCATCTGTTCGACCATCGGCGTAGAGATTGTGCCGGGACATACGGCGTTGATGCGGATACCGCGTTCGGCATACTCCAGTGCGGCACTCTTGGTCAGCCCCAGCACGCCGTGCTTCGAGGCATGGTAGGCCGCACGGCCGGGAAGCCCGACCAACCCGCCCAGCGACGAACAGTTGACGATGGCCCCGAAGCCCTGACGGCGCATCTGCCGCAGCTCGTATTTCATGCAGAAGAACACACCTTTGAGATTGACGTCCATCACACGGTCGTACTCGGCCGTTTCCAGGTCGGCAATATCCGTCACCAGGCTCTGCACGCCGGCATTGTTATAAGCCGCATCGAGCCGTCCGAAACGAGCGACGGTTTTTTCGACCGTTGCCTCGACCTGCTTCTCGTCACCCACATTGCAAACTGCGTAATCCGCATCGTACCCGGCATCCGCAAGCCTTTGCGCCGCAGCCCTTACAGCCGTTTCATTCATGTCGGCCAACATTACCGCATAGCCTGTTTCGGCAAACATCCCTGCCGCAGTTTCACCCATGCCGCTTGCGGCTCCGGTGACCAATGCTACTTGTCGTTCCATTATCATCTTATTTTTGATATTCGCTATTGCAGGTTTTCTTTGAAGAACTTTTCCAGCTTGCCGAACGGAATCAAACCTGTACGGTCGTACAGATCGACATGACCGGCACCCGGCACGATATACAGCTCTTTGGGTTCGGCGGCGCGCCGGTAAGCGTCTTCGCTGAACTCGCGCGAATGCGCATGTTCCCCGGTGATGAACAGCATCGGCCGCGGCGAGATGCTCTCGATATCGTTGAACGGATAGAAGTTCATGAATTTCACACTGCCCGTAAGCGTGGGATGCGTGGTGGTCAGGGACGTAGCCCCCTCGGGCGTAAATTCCCCGCGGGGCGTGCGGTAAAAGCCGTAGAACTCCCGTTCGATCGGCGTGGATTCTTCGGTCAGCTCGTGCACCGTACCGCCCGTGAGGGCAATCTCTCCACCGAGGAATTCGGCATAACGCTGTTCCGCCACCGCTTCGAGCAACTGTTTGCGCTGCCCGGGCGTCACGGCATTTTTCAGTCCGTTTCGGCTGGCCGCACCCATGTCATACATACTCACGGTCGCAATGGCTTTCAGCCGCGGGTCGATTTTCGCAGCGCTGATGGCGAAACTGCCGCTACCGCAAATACCGACCACGCCGATAGCGTTGCGGTCTACGAATTCCCGCGTACCGAGGAAATCCGCAGCAGCGCTGAAATCCTCCGCGTATACATCCGGCAGGACAGCATTGCGGGGCTCGCCTTCGCTTTCGCCCCAGAATGAAAGGTCGATCGCCAGCGTCACAAAACCACGCTCGGCCAGCTTCGTGGCGTACAGGTTCGCAGACTGCTCCTTGACGGCCCCCATCGGGTGTCCGACAATAATCGCAGGACGTTTTTCACCCGGCTTCATATCGCCGGGCAGGAAGAGGTTCGCGCCCACTTTCATCTTATACTGGTTCCGAAAAGAAACCTTTTCGCAGTTCACCGAAGCGCTCCGGTAGAAATTGTCCGCATCCCTCTGTGCGGAAGAAATGCCGTGCATCATAAAAAATGTCATTGTTAAAATAAAGATTCGTTTCATGTTTGTTCGTTTTCGTGTCTACAGTTGCATCGTTTCCGATTTTCCACACGGCAAAATTACGTCGCGGAATTCTACGGGCTGGTATCCGGATTACGGATAAAAATACCCGGATTACGGTTTTGCGAACAAAACCGAAACGGCTGTACGACAACCGGCTACCCGGATTACGGATAAAATTACCCCGATTCCTGTTTCGCACCGTAAACGTGCAGCAGGAGCGTGAAAAAGCACTATCTTTGCTCTTGGAAAAACAAAAAACACCATGGACGGAATCCTGACAATAGACACCATCGACCAATACAACAAACTCTTCGGGTTCGAAACCCGTCATCCGCTGGTCGGCATCGTCAGCTTCGATACGGCCGAAAGCCAGGGCAGCTACCGGATGACGATGGGATTCTACTCGGTGTTCCTCAAGGAAACACAGGGGTGCAAAATCAATTACGGCAAGACGAATTACGATTTCGACGACCAGACGGTGGTTTGCATCGCACCTGGCCAGACCGTCGGCTATACCGATATGGAGGGGATTCCCAAGAAATCGGTCGGACTGCTGTTCCATCCCGATTTCATCCGCGGCACGTCGCTGGGACAGAAAATCAAGAAATATACGTTTTTCTCCTATGAGGCCAACGAGGCCCTGCACCTCTCGGAAGAGGAGCGGGAGATTATCCTCGACTGCCTGAAAAAGATCGGCATGGAGTTGCGGCATGCCATCGACAAACACTCGAAAGGGCTTATCGCAACCAATATCGAACTGTTGTTGGACTATTGCATGCGCTTTTACGAACGCCAGTTCGTCACGCGCGAAGATATGAACCTCGATACGCTGGCCCGCTTCGAACAGTTGCTGGACAACTATCTCTCGAGCGGCATCGCAGCCAAAGAAGGATTGCCGTCCGTACGTTATTTCGCCGACAAGATATACCTTTCGCCCAACTATTTCGGCGACCTCGTGAAAAAGGAAACCGGCAAGTCGGCACAGGAGTATATCCAGTTAAAAATGATCGACACGGCCAAAGAGGGGCTCCTCGACCCGCACAAGACGATAGGGCAGGTGGCCTACGACCTGGGGTTTCAGTACCCGCAGCATTTCGTCCGTTTTTTCAAACGGCAGGTCGGCATCACCCCCCGGGAGTACAGGCAGCAAAACTGACAACCGACTTGCGGACTTTCGGGCGGCACAGCCGCCCGAAAGTTCCGGCGCACCCGTTTACATTTTGGCTCGTGGTTTCAGGAACCTATCAACAAGGTATTTCCGCACCGGTATATCATAGAACTTCAAACATATCCAGGCCAGCGCGATACTGCCGAAGACGACTCCTGCAGCCCCGGGCAACGACTCCCCGAACGTAAGGTTGTCATTCTTCACCCAGGCGTAATACAGGTATATGAAAGGGTAGTGCACCATGTACAGGGGATAGGAAATATCCCCCAGGAATTTGCAGACCCGCGTCGTATACCTGTCGGTAGTTTTCCCGGAAGCCCCGAGATAGACCAGAAGCGGGAAAAACACGGCGAAGCACACCGTATCGTACACCCCGTTCAGCCACATATGCTCCGCTCCGCCCAGGCGCGGTACGGCCAGCAGGGCGACGATAGCCAGACTGCATATCCAGAATGCGCCCCGCACGCCGGCCGGTTTGAAAATACGCGTAAGGAGCAATCCGGCCGAGAAAGAGAACATCAACCGCAGAAATCCCCCGGTAAATTCAATTCCCGTCAGGGAAAATCCGGCGCATATATCGCCGTACGGGCCCGCTATGGCATATGCCGCCAGGCCGCACCCGGCAATGAAAACCAGCGCGGCGAGGGCCTTGGTCGGGAGCTTGCGGATAAACAGGGCGTAGAGGATATTGCCGATATACTCGAAAAACAACGACCAGCTCGGGCCGTTCAGAGGATACATCTCGCCCAGGCCCCGCACCTCGGTTCCGGGAGTGGCCGGAATCAGCAGCGCATTCAGGAACGTGGCGAAAATCAGCGACAGGACGGTAACTTTGGACACGTCCCATACCGGACAGCCCTGGAAATAGAACATGACTGCCCCGATGAGGGCCCCCATCACGACCATCGGATGCAGTCGGATGATCCGGCGCTTGATGAAATCTTTGGTTTTCATCGTTCCCCAACGGTCGTCATACGCATAGCCGACGACGAATCCCGACAGGATGAAGAAAAAATCGACGGCCAGATAGCCGTGATTGATAATCTGATCCAAATGACTGGTCGCATAAGCTTCGAACAGGTGGAAACATACGACCGTGATGGCGGCCACGCCACGCAATCCGTCGAGTATGCCGTAATGGGGTTTGGTATCTGCAAACGCAGCCAGGGAGATTTGTTCTTTCAACGCAGAAAAATTTAATCGTGAAAATCCGTTTTTCAAAGAAGTTGTAAAAATAAGCAATTTATCCGGAATATCGGGAATAATCAGCATATTTACACCGCCTTTATTTCCGGCAGGGCAGATTATTCGTCCGGCCGAACCGTCAATTTTTCCAAAGGATGGTGTAAACGGCGAAATAATTGCTACCTTTGCAGCATAAACAACGTGAGTTCATTCTGATCTTTATCTCCTATGCATTCCCCCGGGCTATTTCCGTCCGGCTCTTTCATCGTTGAATCGACCTTTGTAAGCTTTCTTTGTTTAGACAAATTCCGAGTATGTCCCGGCGGACAGACGAGGGGCGATGTCAAATTTTAACGACAGTACGAAAATTAAAATCATTTTTAATCCGCAAGCACAGCTTCGCACCTCCTGCGCCACAGGACGGCAGGCGGACAAATCCGGACAAGCCGGCCGCAGTTGCGGCAGGCGAAACGCCGAAACGACGGCAGCCACGGATACCGCCGCTCACGGGACAGGCATACGGTCACAGGAGGCAGCCACACTGCGACCTACAGGACATGGCAGAAACCGCACCGAATTCATACCCGGCACAGCCATTCTGCACACCAGACGGATTCCCACGGTAAAAACATCCACAGAACAGGCAAGCAACAATTCAACTCAACACAATATTATACCAGGCAAAAAAACTAAAGCAAATTTAATGGCAAGATCACAATCATTTGGAAAGAGAGAAAACGAAAAGAAAAAACAGGCCAAGCGCCTCGAAAAACAAAAGCGCAAGGAAGACCGCATGACCGGAGGTACGACTTCGCTGGACGACATGATCGCGTATGTCGACGAGAACGGAAACATTACCGACATACCGCCCGAAAAGCGGGAGAAAACGGAAATCGAACTGGAAGACATCGTGATAGCAACCCCCAAAAAAGAAGACATGGAACCCGAGCTGCTGAAAGGCAGGGTGGAGTATTTCAATACGGACAAAGGTTACGGTTTCATCAAGGACCTGGCCTCTGCGGAGAAATATTTTTTCCACATATCTTCCGCTCCGGAAGGAATCTGCGAGGGTAAAATCGTCAATTTCGAACTTGAACGGGGAACGCGCGGCATGAATGCGGTAAGGATTGTATTTGCCCAATAAAAAACAACTCCATTTATTCACAATAAAATTAAAAAAAATGAACATTTACGTTTCAAACCTGAACTTTCGCACAGAGAACGCAAGTTTACAGGCATTATTCGCAGCATTCGGCGAAGTTTCTTCCGCTAACATCATCAACGACCGCGAAACCGGCCGTTCGCGCGGATTCGGTTTCGTGGAGATGCCGGACGACACCGCAGGACAGACTGCTATCGATGCGCTCAACAACAGCGAGTTCGAGGGTAAGGTTATCACCGTCAACGTAGCCCGTCCGAAGACGGAACGCAGCAACGGCGGAGGTTACAGCCGCGGCGGAGGCTACGGCCGGAACCGATACTAAACAGATACGCCAACTTACCAAAAAGGGATAACGCGTATGCGTTATCCCTTTTTGTTCGCGCACGGCAGGGGTGCACGTTATATCCGCAGGTTACAAGTCGATGCGTTTGCACGACGAACCGGCAATTTCAAAAGCCTCGCCAGCACCGGGGAGCGAAACCTTATGCGCCTTTTCATCCATGTTGACCACAAGGCAGACACGTTTTCCGTCGGGTTTCTGCCATTCGGCAGCCAGCACCAGCGAATCGTCCCCGAAACCGGGAATATTGACAACCGGATTGTCGCCCGACGGGGCGAACTCCCGGATAAAAAGACCTCCGTACACCACGTCATGCACCCCGCGGCGGAAATCCATGAGCGTCTTCATGAAGCGCGCCTCCTTTTCGGCCTGCTTCGCCATCAGGGCCCGGGGGTCAACCCAGCCGATCTGCGAGCCCCACAGCAGGGCTTTGGTCAGCTCGTAGCGGAAGTCGCCCTGCGACATCTTGTCCGGTTCGCTCGGCGTGTAGGTGAAAGCGCTGGTGACGGCGCGGTCGGAGTAGACCATCGGGAACACCGGCTTTATGACACATGCATTCTCCTCATGCGGGGTGTTTACCACCAACAGCATGTCGAACAGGTCGATATAGCACTCGGCATTCTCCTCGCTTGTCAGGATTCGCCCTTGTTTCAGGTGGTTGGCGCGAATCTCGCCGATAAGCCTGCGGTAACCGTCATACCAGAAATCCCCGCCGCCCAGCGGGTGGTTGTGGTTTTCGTTCCAGCACGGCTCGGGCGCAGCGGCTGCAATCTGGTCGATATAAACCCCGTCCACGCCGATGACAGCCTGCAGGCTGTCCACCAGTCCGATAATCTTCCGGTGCCAGATATCCGTAGAGGGGCACGTAACCGTATTGAGGACTTTGGAGGTGGGGTAGATCTCCGTATAGAGCGAGCCGTCGGGTTTCCGGCAGGAAGCATCGTACCCGCCATCGCGTTTGTAACTGTCCGCAGCCGGATCCCAAAGGCGGCCGTTGATATACGGAGTCACGCGCGCACCCATTTTCTGAACAGCCTGCACCATTCCGGCGAAGCGATCCTGCGCGGGCAGGTAATCGGGATAATGAGTGTCGTAAGGGTAGTGGTGCCAGAAATACCAGTGTACGCCCAAACCCTTGCCGAAGTGCTTGGCGGCGCGTTTCACGGCATCGAACGTATCGTCTTCGACAAACTTGGCCCTCACCCATGCATCGGCATCGTAACACCATTGCGGGATATTGCGCGAAGCCAGCGGTTTGCTGCCCCATTCGGTGGTAAAGGTAAACGGACGGTACCACCTTACGACGGCATCCTCCCAGCCTTTTTTCGTAAAGCCTACAACCGAAGTCCACGGCAGGCGGAATGTTCCGTCCCCGATCCATCCGGCAGAGGCGGGAATGTCGTCGCTGAAAACGACCGTTTCGCGCGTACATTGCGCCGAGTATGTTTTGCCGCAGCCCCGGCGATCCTCCGTACCGTAGTAGAACGCGCCGTCGCCGTTATGTACCAGAATAAACTGCATGGCGGAAGCATGCGAGGGATAGCGGGCCTCGAACGTGGCAATGTCCAGGTTCTTCTCGACGCCCCAGCCCTCCGTAGTGATGACCTTGCCGTCGGCAGGACGCTCAATCACGACACGGGGAAATTCCAGGTCGGTCACGAGCCATTTGGCCGGCAGGTCGGCCTCCAGGTTCCATTGCAGCAACTCTCCGTCGTCGGGCAGCGTTACGTACATCCGGACAGGATATTTCACGGAACTGTAATCGAGGGTCAGCGACCAGGTGAAAATCAGCGTCTTGGCATCCTCGTCGTCGCGGACTTTCACACCGTCGTAAACAGCATGTTCGGGTTTCAGTTCGGGATTTTCCCCCTGGGTTCCCTTGTATACCAGAATCCACGGCGTATCGTTCATACCCGCATCGGCAACCCGGTGCCCGTTCAGGGTCAGTTTTTCGATGTCGAAACTCCCTTTTGCCTTGAACACGGCTTCCACCGCGGCATTAGACAGCGTATAGCTGTCCCCGGATTCGGTCACAGTCGTTTTTCCACGGGCAAATGCCAGCATGTTCAGCAACAGGAATCCTGTCGTGAGGATACAGATTTTTTTAATCATAGCGTAAAGCGTCTTTTTGTTGAGTGTCCATTTATGTAAGTTTCGGAAGCGGATTCCCCGGCATGTATATACATATTTCCGAGGTTATTATATATATAAGGTATAAATTTCACCGGGCCGGGCCTCTGCCCGCATGGCAAAAATAAGCAAAAATATTTTACTTACAAAGTGGTTTTTAATAAAAAACTTTTCTAATAATCAAAGCCTCCTAAAATACATAAAGCAGCAGTAAATCATGTAGTTTTGCCGACAAACGACTCGCCCGGACAATCACAATAGGCTGATTTAACGTAATTTATAGCAAACCCAGATATTACAGCCCGAATAATCCCCTGAAATCGAATAAAATTCGCATAACTTTTTTTTATTTAAGTATTTCAGCAGGTACAAGAATCACATCACTCTGTATATCAACATCATACATACAATACCAGAAGCCTTGCGGGGCTCTTCGGCCAATCATTAAAGTAAAAAAACTTACCAAAAATACTTTTGATAATAATTTTATTGTTATATTTGTTACTGAATAATGAATACTTTTACCCGAAACGCATACCGAAATTAACGCAACCGGAAGCGTATAAAGTTATTTATCAGGATATTCGACACCCGCAACTACTATTGTAAATAAACATAACAACCAACTCAACTAATTACCAACACCTATAAAACGATGGATGCCTATGGTAAAACAAAACTGACAGAACCCAAACGTATGACTTCTTGGTACTCGGTTCCCAGGGATCGAAATGCCACAGTTGTTTTGCGACAAGCAAAAACAAAATTGAACTTGTACGGTAATTTGACGCCGACCGACGCCGGTACCGTACAAATCTAAATTAAGTAATTATAAATGAGTAAATATGAAAATGATTATACAAAAGCTCTTTTGTAAAATAATGCTTCGATCGTTTGTGCTGATATTGGGGCTTATTTCGGTTACGGGACTGCATGCGAATCCCGGATTCGAATATTCCGAAAGTAGCGTAGAAGCGTCCGTATCCGAACAGCAGGGGGGGGGGAAATGTCCAGCTCACCGGCCGGGTATTTGACGAAAACAAAGCCGGCGTGCCGGGTGCCACGATTCTGGTCAAAGGCAGTACGCGCGGCGTTATTTCAGATGTCGACGGACGTTTCAACATCAGCGTCAAACCGTCCGACGTAATCGAAATCTCCTACCTGGGTTACGAAACCCAGTCGATTCCGGTAGGTTCGAAAACCGAAGTAATGGTCGACCTCGTCCGGAAAGTCTCCGAGCTGGAGGCCGTGACCGTGGTCGCATTCGGTAAACAGCGCAAAGAAAGTATCGTCGGCGCTATCAACACCCTCGATGCAAAAGACCTGAACATTTCCACCGGACAGCTCTCTTCGGGCCTTGCAGGTAAACTCGCGGGTATCGTCGTCATGCAGCGCACGGGCGAGCCCGGCGCAGGTGCCGATTTCTGGATCCGCGGCGTGAATACGTTCGGAGCCAACAACAAGCCCCTGGTGCTCGTCGACGGCGTCGAACGCGACATGGACCTCGTCGATCCGGACGATATCGCCACGTTCTCCATCCTCAAAGACGCAACCGCCACGGCCCTCTACGGTGTGCGCGGTGCAAACGGCATCGTGCTGATTACCACCAAGCGCGGTTCGGAATCGGCTCCCAAAGTCAATGTCAAGGCAGAGTTCGGTATGACGCAGCCCGTCAGATTGCCCAAAATGGCCAACACGGAGCAGTGGCTCGATTACTTCGACGAACTGTACCGCGACACGGGACAGGAACCCGCAATTTCGGACTATGCCCGCCAGATGTATTTGAGCGGCCGTGATCCCGACCTCTATCCGTCGGTCGACTGGATGAAAGCAATCTACAAGGACATGGCGATGACCGGCCGTGTCAATGTCAGCGTCACGGGCGGTACCCCGAAAGTACGTTATTACGTGGGCGGTTCATACTATACGGAAGGCGGTATGTTCAACATGTCCGGCAACAACAATTACGACGCGCAGATGAACTTCAACAAGTTCAACTTCCGTTCGAACGTCGATATCAACATCACCAAATCGACGGAGCTGGGATTGTCGATTTCGACCCAGTACACCATGAAAAATACGCCGAGCGACCGCTCCTGGGATACGGATATGAGCCGCCTGTATGCGTATACGCTGCAAATGACTCCTATCGCCACCCCGACGATCTATTCCGACGGCACTTTGGCCGCTCCGGGAGAAAGCGGCGTGCAGATCAACCCGTACAACATCCTGAACAATTCGGGCTACCAGCGCCGGAACAATATCGTGGCCCAGTCGCTGTTGTCGCTGACGCAGGATTTTTCGGAACTTGTTACCGAAGGCCTCAAGGCCAACGTCAAATTCTCGTGGGACGCCCAGAACGCAAACACCCTGGTTCGCTATAACGACCCCTTTATTTATTACGCGCAAGGCCGTGACGAGGAGGGTAAACTTATTTTCACGGATCCGATCAATCCCAATGCGACCAACTCCATGGGATACTCCAACCAGAACAACGTAAGCTGGACGACCATCAACTTCGAGGCATCGGCTGTCTACGAGCGTGTTTTCGCCGAAGACCACCGCGTCAGCGGCATGTTCCTCTTCACCCTGCGCAGCCGCTCCAACAATATTCCGGCCGGATACGTCTACGCATTCCCGTACCGGAACATGGGTATCGCCGGACGTTTTACGTATGCATTCCGGGATAAATACTTCGCCGAGTTCAACTTCGGCTACAACGGTTCGGAGAACTTCGCACCGGGCAAGCGTTTCGGTTTCTTCCCCTCGTATGCACTGGGCTACATGATCAGCAACGAGAAATTCTGGGAACCCCTGCGCGACAAAATCAATATCCTGAAAATCCGCGGTTCCTACGGTAAAATCGGTAACGACCAGATCGGCGGCAACCGTCGTTTCGCCTACAACACGACCATGAATACGTCAGCCCCGAGCTTCAACTTCGGCACCTCATTCAACGACAGGTCGGACACGGGCGGACATCCGTCGCTGGGTTATGCAACGGGCGATTACGGCAATATGAACGTGGGTTGGGAAGAGGCTACGAAGGCCGACATCGGACTCGAACTGGGCCTGTTCAACATGATTAAAATCCAGGCCGACTACTTCTACGAAAAGCGCGAGGGCATCTTTATCCAGCGCGAATCCTCGCCGTCGGTTGTCGGGACGAAAGTACAGCAGTGGGTCAACCTGGGCCGCATGAAGAACCAGGGCTTCGACCTTTCGCTCGAATTCGACCACAACTTCTCGAAAGACCTCTACGTATCCGCACGCGGTAACTTCACCTACAACCGCAACAAGAAACTCTACGACGACAAACCCGACCAGATCTGGAAATACCAGAACCTCGCAGGTTTCGCCTACAATCAGCAGTTCGGACTGATTGCCGAAGGGCTGTTCGAGTCGGAAGAGGATATCGCCACCTGGCCTGAACAAAAGTTCGGTACGGAGCTGCGCCCGGGCGACATCAAATACCGGGACATCAACGGCGACGGCGTAGTCGACACGTACGACCGGGTGGCCATCGGCTACACGACGGTTCCCGAAATCAACTACGGTTTCGGCGCCAGCATCGGCTGGAAAGGATTCGACGTATCGGTATTCTTCTCGGGCGTTGCCAATGTAACCCGTATCGTCAGCGGAAGCGCCTTCTACGGCCAATCATCCAACATCATGTACCTCGGCCAGATTTTCGAGGACGTGGCTAAAAATCGTTGGACGCTGGACAACCAGAACCCCAAGGCACCTTATCCCCGCCTGACAACCGGTGAAAATACGAACAACAAACAGGCATCGACCTATTGGCAGCGCGACATGAGTTTCCTGCGCCTGAAGAATGCCGAAATCGGCTATACGCTCCCCCGGAGCCTGACCAAGAAATGGGGCATGTCTACGGTACGCTTCTATGTCCAGGGCGTCAACCTGCTTACCTTCAGCGACTTCAAACTCTGGGATCCCGAAGTCAATGCCAATTACGGTAACGTTTATCCGCTGGTACGCACCGTAACGCTCGGTGTAAATGTCAATTTCTAATAAAAATACCGGAATACTATGAAACAAATACGCATATTAGCAGCGGTCGTTCTGATATTTGCTTTTTCGCTTACCTCCTGCGAGTCGTTCTTCGATGTGAATTTCGACGACCAGGCGACTCTCGAGAAAACATTCAGCCAGAGTTCGACCACCAAAAAATTCCTGTCACACCTCTACTCCTACATTCCGATGGAGGAAGAGATTGTGAACTCCCACGGCTGGGTCGTTCCGCGTTCGGACGAAGGACAATACTCGTTCTACCAGTGGGTATATTACCTGCTGTACAAAACGGGCAGTTACAGCAGTGCGACTCCCACTTCGACGACCTATTACAATTATTGGCCGGAGTTCTATATCGGCATCAACCAGTGTTCGATCTTCATCAACAACGTGGATCTCAACAAAGGGGATACTGCTGAAGTAAATGCCTATATGAAAGCCGAGGCCCGTTTCCTGCGTGCATACTTCTACTTCTGCCTGTTCCGCCAGTACGGTCCCGTATACATCTGGGGCGACAGGGAAGCCGACGAAGCCATCCTCGCCTCGTCCATCGACCGCCATACGGTCGAGGAGAACATCAGCTTCATCGTAACGGAGCTGGACAAGGCTGCAGCCGACCTTCCGCTGCAGGTTGCCGATGTCGGCGAAAGTGAATCCACATGGACGGGACGCCTTACCAAGGGTGCTGCCCTGGCGCTGAAATCGCGCGTACTGCTCTACGCCGCATCGCCGCTGTACAACGGCTGCGACCTGTATGTCGGCAAAATGAAGAACATGTACGGAAACTACCTCTTCCCGCAGACCAAGGACGAAAGCAAATGGGAGGATGCTGCCAAAGCCGCGTGGGCCGTTATCGAAATGGGCCGGTACGAGCTGTGCAAGGACAACACCACGGGCGACAAATTCAAAGACGGCATGACCTCTTACCAGAAAGTGATGTTCGACCCCTGGAACAAGGAAACGATCTGGGGCTGGTGGTGGCGTACCAATCAGGCTGCCTATGCCTATCTGGGAACGGTCGGCGGACAAATAGGTCCGGCCCTGCCGCCTATGGGAACCAAATTTTATGCGGCATTCGGCGGTATAGCACCCTCGCTGAAACTGGTCGACACCTATCCCATGTACGAAAGCGGACGCTACCCGATCACGGGTTACCAGGGACAGAACGACATGTCGAAGCCCATCATCGACCCGCTGTCGGGTTACAGCAACGTCGGCTTTACCGACAATTACCAACAGCCTCTGGATGCGAATATCGGATGGGATCCGGCTCCCATCAAGGCCCACAACAGTTGCGTGGGACGCGATCCCCGCTTCTATGCCAGCGTAGTGCCCAACGGTTTCTGGTGGCCGAATAAAACCATGAACGTGAAATTCACCTGCTACAACAATACGGAGTGCACCTCTCCCTGGAGCGCAGCGGGACAATGTATCCGTGTAGGGTACGCATGGCGGCGCCTCCTGCCGGCCAACACGTCGCTTGCAAGACAAGAGGATTTCAAGGCCATCAGGTATGTCTATCCGGCATTCCGCCTGGCGGAGATTTACCTCAATTACGCGGAGGCCTGCAACGAGAAACCGCAGCGCGACGAAGCGGCGGCCATCGAATACCTGAACAAAGTGCGCAACCGCTCGGGACTGAACAATATCGAGGATGCGTATCCCGAAATCAAAGGCAACAAGAACCTGCTTCGCTGGTGTATCCAGAAAGAGCGTATGGCGGAATTCGGCCTGGAGGCCATGCGCCACTACGACGCCTGCCGCTGGATGATTGCCAAGGACGAATACCCGGGCGCAAACTGGACATTGCATGTTAGCGCGACGACTTACGAGGAATCTTACGAGCGCACATCCACGGACTTCGTCGGTGCTCCCAATACATTCCAGGATAAGGATTACCTCTTCCCGATCAGCGCAAACCAGTTGGCCGAAATGACCAATATGACCCAGAATTACGGATTTTAATTAACGCTCGAACACTATGAAAATAAATATGTGGAAACTGTTGATTGTCGCCCTGATTGCATCGACCGCCCTGGTCGGCTGTAAGGATGAGCGCGACAACTTCATGGTCGACGATACGATTTCATTCATCAATACCGAGAATTATGCAACCGTATCGGTATACAACGAAAAGTACGACTTCCCCGTGATGAAAAACGGCAAGGGATTCTCGGGTGCGACGGCCCATCTGACGGTTTCGGAAACGGCTTTGGACGAATACAATGCCGCGAACGCAACCAACTATGTGACCATGCCGGAGAATTGCTACAAGTTCTCGGCTACGACGCTCAAATTCGCCAAGGACGACCTTCGCAAAATCGTCGAACTTTCGTGGGACGAAACCGCCGTGCTCGCACTCGACAAGAGCAAGGACTACGTAGTACCGGTACAGCTCTCCGTCGACAACGGCTCCGTACAGGTGAGCGAAGGCCTCGACCTGCTGATCGTGCATCCCAAACTGTCGTCGGTATCGATGGAAAAGACGTTGGCAGCCTCGCTGCTGCCCTCGGCTGCGGGCGACGCAATCTCCTGCGACGGCAACGTCGTACTCGACAATCCGATTTCGGTAATGGACGTAACGGTGAACTTTACAATCGACAACAGCCTGATAGCAGCCTACAACGAGGCGAACGGCACCGACTACAAAGCTGCGCCCGACGGATTCGCCACGATGGCGTCCGCCACCTCGCAGATTGCCGCAGGCCAGACGTCGGCACCGTTTACCTGCAATTTCGATTCCGACCTGCTGTTCGCCGGCAGCGAGCTCAAAGTCACCGGCAATATGCTCGTCCCGATTCGTATTTCGTCGACTTCGGTAGACGGCCTCGGCATCTCGAACGGCGTCATGTACGTTCCCTTCACGATGGACAAGGAGCTGAAAGGCCCGTGGACGCTGCTGGAGGGCGAGGAAAACTGCTACGCAAGAGACCCGAACAACGGCGGTGCCGCCTGGATTATGCAGTATACTGCCGACAAGCTGTTCGACGGTGAGATAACTGCAGGCCACGAGTGGATTTCCTGGTTCGCAACCCAAATCGAGTTCCCGATAACTTTCGTCGTGGATATGGGCACGAGACAGGTGTTTACCAACTTCCTGATCAGCGATTACTCGACCCACCAGGGCAATCTCCGGGAATATGAAATCTACACGGCCGAAGAATATGACGGCGAGAACACCCGGTGGAACCTCGTTGCAAGCGGCAAACGCAGTTACGGTTGGACCGGAGTAGCGACTGTTTACGACTATCCTGTCCAGAAATACTTCGCAGGCCGTTACATGAAGTTCCAAATCATGAAGGCCGAATCCACTGTCGGCGATTACCTCTACGGACGCGGCAAACTGGCCGACGTACAGGGTGTGGGATTCTAACCATTGATTTTGAGTAATTAATCCCGTTGTGAACCTCTCCTTTACTTCACAACGGGATTAATTTGTAAATTTACAACCTATGAAACGCAAACTTTTCAGGGCTGCAATTTCTGTCATAACAGCCGTCGGATTCCTCGTACTGCCGAATGCCTGTTCGCAGGTCAAATTATATCCGTGGGAGAACCGGGAGGCCCCCGCGACCACGACCGACGCCGTCCTCTGTTACGGCGGCAGCCACCATCGCACGCCTTTCCTGTGGGACAGGGAGCGGCTGGCCCCCTATGTCACCTATGTCGACAAAGAGGGTAGGGAACACTGGCTCTTCGACGGATTTATTTTCCTGGAGTTCCAGGATACGAACCGGCCCGACAAAGCGCTGTACACATTCGAAACCGGGCATCTGCGCGACATGGGCGTAGCAGCCGGAAAAGCGCAATGGCAGGAGCTCATCGACTATTATTTCACGAAAGGCAACGGCGTCGAGGCATTGGAAGATGTGGTGAAAGAGGCCGAAGGCCGGCTGGGCAAAGCGCCGCAGAAACGCCGCATAATCATGGTGCTTCCCGACCCGGTGATTCACCAGCATTATATCGACACGACCTCCACGACGACCTACTGGGGCGCACTGGACGGACGGCAGCTCGACTTCAGCAAAAACGAAGACCGCATCGCTGCCTGCAAATGGTTTATCGACCAGGTGCGGGCCAAATTCGCCGAGGGGGACTACGAGCACGTAGACCTGGCCGGATTCTACTGGCTGCGGGAAATCGTCACCCGTCCGGTGGATACGGAATTCAGCTACCACCTCACCCGTTCGGACATCATGCTGCCGCATATCGCCGAATACCTCCACAGCCTGAACTATACGTTCAACTGGATACCGTACTACGGTTCGCGCGGATACGACGTATGGCAGACGTTCGGTTTCGACCAGGTCTACCTGCAGCCCAACTATTACTGGAAACCGCAGAACGACATGGATACCGTGTGCGATCAAATCGACCGGCTCGGCGTCGGCATGGAGCTCGAATTCGAACCCACGCTGCTCAACGCGCGTGAGGGCAGCGAGGCATTCCGTGCCCGGTTCCGCGACTATATCAAATATGCCCGACAACGCGGCATATACGGCAGGCAGCCGTTCGCATATTACCACGGCACCAACGGTTTCTACGACCTGTCCGCCTCCGACGACCCGGCAGACCGGGAGTTGTTCGACGAGTTATGCCAATTTATAATCAATAACCCGCTGCGCCGGCAGTAGCCGGAAACAGGGGCTGCATCCGGCAAACGGAATCCGGCAGCGCCCCGCAGCACAAAATTTACAAAAAGATATGACACGCAGATTTTTTTCAGTTGCAATCATAGCGGCCGCAATCGCCGGATTCACCGGTTTTTCCTGCACCGGGCCGCAGAGCAGAATGTATCCGTGGGAGAAAAACCGAAAGAGTCTGGCAACCACGACCGACGCCGTACTGTGCTACGGCGGCAGTCATCACCGCAATCCCTTCCTGTGGGACAAGGAACGCTTCGCCCCCTATGTCACCTATGTAGACCAAGAGGGGAAAGAGCAGTGGCTCTTCGACGGATTTATCTTCCTCGAATCGCAGGATGTAGACCGTCCCGACAGTGCGGCTTATACGTATATGACGGGAGTGCTGCTCAATACGGGCGTAGCCGCCGGTAAAGAGCAGTGGCAGGAGCTCATCGACTACTATTTCGCCGAAGGCAATTGCGTCGACGGACTGGAAGAGGCTGTAAAAGCAGCCGAAAGCCGGCTGGGCAAAGCGCCGCAGAAACGACGTGTAATCATGATGATTCCCGACCCGGTGATTTACCACCACTACATCGACACGACCACAACGACGACCTACTGGGGCGCGCTGGACGGACGGCAGCTCGACTTCCGCAAAAACGAAGACCGTATCGCAGCCTGCAAGTGGTATATCGACCAGGTGCGGGCCAAATTCGCCGAGGGGAACTACGAACATGTAGACCTGGCCGGGTTCTACTGGCTGCGGGAGGCAATCGCACAGCCGCAGGATACGGCTTACAGTTATCACCTGACCCGCTCGGACATCATGCTGCCGCATATCGCCGAATACCTCCACGGGCTGAACTACACGTTCAACTGGATACCTTACAACGACGCCCGCGGTTACGCCGACTGGCGGAAATTCGATTTCGACCAGGTTTACATGCAGCCCAACCATTACTGGAAACCCGAAATCAGCATGGACACCGTATGCACGATGATTAACCGCGCGGGCACCAGCATGGAATTCGAATTCGAAGCTTCGATTCTCAAGGCGTGGCCGGGCAGCGACGTATACCGGGCCCGGTTCCGCGATTACATGAAATATGCCCGGCAATACGGCATATACGGCAAGCGGCCGCTGGCCTATTACCAGGGCAGCAATGCGCTTTACAACCTCTCTGTTTCCAGCGACGAAACGGACAAGGAATTTTTCCACGAGTTCTGCCGGTTCGTAATCGGCAATCCGCTGCGCTCACAGCAATCCGGAAACGGAAACAAATAAAAACCTGAATCAATGATAAACTACCGAATTATCTGCATGCTCCTGTGCATCCTGCCGCTTACGGGCTGCAGCAAAGGCGGCGACGAGCCGGACAAGGGTCCGACGCCCTCGATGAGCATGACGATCGTATCGTCCGACGCGGCATCGGTGACGCTGGACATCAAGATCCTGAATGCCACGCATGTCCGCATACTGTGCAAGCCCACCGGCGTCATCACGTCGCAGACGGCGGAAAGCGTCGCCGAAAAGGGGACGAAATATACCGGGACACGGGTGGTAATAGACGGGCTGTCGGGCCAGACCACCTATACGGTCTTTGCCGTAGCCTGCAACGACGAGGGGGCGTACGGGAAAATGCAGTACGTCCAGTTCACCACCGACAAGGCAGGCGCGCAGATGTATTCGTGGGAGAAAAGCCGCAACGGCATCCTTTCGTACACGGATATGGTACTCTGCTACGGCGGCAGCCACCACCGCACCCCGTACCTGTGGGAAAAGGATCGGTTCGAGCCGTTCGTAACCTACGTCGACGAACAGGGCAAGGAGCATTGGCTCTTCGACAGTTTCCTCTGCATCGAATTCCAGTCCAGCAGCCGTCCCGACGGCAAGTACTACGCCTATATGCTCGGGTTGATGAAAGACTACGGTTTTTCGGCCGGCAAGGCGCAGTGGCAGGAGCTGATCGATTACTGGTTCAAGCAGGACAACGGCGTGAACGCCCTCGAACAGGCGATAGGGGATGCCGCTGCACGCCTCGGCGCGCCCCCGGCCAAACGCAAGGTCATTATGATCATGCCCGACCCGATCATCTACAAAGTGTTCGACGGCAAGGGAAACGGCACGGGCGACCCCAAATCGACGACCTACTGGGGCCAGCTCAACGGCCGCCAGATGGACTTCGCTTCCGCCGACGACAGGCTCGCCGCCTATAAATGGTACGTCGACCTCGTTCGCAAGAAATTCGACCTGGCGAACTATCAATATGTCGAACTGGCCGGATTCTATATCATCTCCGAGGAGCTCGCATCGCCCGACGACGGATGGAACTACGAACTGAAAAAGTCGGACGAAATCATTCCGCCGCTTTCGAAATACCTGCACTCGGTCAACGAATCGCTCTGCTGGATTCCCTACAACCGGGCCGCGGGATACAAACGATGGAGCCAGTTCGGCGTCGATTACGCCTACATGCAGCCCAACTACTTCTGGGACGAAAAAGGCGAGAAACCCCTTTCCCGGTTCTTCACCGACATTTCGGCCAACAACCTGGCCATGGAGTTCGAGTTCGACGAAGCGCTCCTCGAGGGAAAAACGGGCTGCGACTCCTACAAGGCACGCTTCCGTGCCTATATGTCCGGCGCCAAACAGAACGGCGTCTACGGACGTAAACCGTTGAGTTACTACCACGGCACCAATGCGTTCTACGACCTGTCGAAATCGCTGGCCGCAAAGGACAGGGAGCTCTACCACGAATTCTGCCAGTTCGTAATCAACAACCCGTTGCGTAAATAACGATTAACACCAGACAAACAAATGAAAGCTTTAAAAATTTTCGGAGTTCTCGCCCTTTTTGCAGTTCTCGTATTTTTCTTCGTCCGTGCGGCATGCAAGACCGATACCGCACAGGAGTGCCGGCAATCCGGCCTCTGCAACGGCGAGACGATGTATTCGTGGGAACGGGAACGCAACGGAATCCTGTCGTTCACGGATCTCGTTCTGTGTTACGGCGGCAGCCACCACCGCACCCCGTACCGGTGGGACAAGGAGCGTTTCACCCCGTTCGTGACCTATACCGACAAGCAGGGCAGGGAGCACTGGCTGTTCGACAGTTTCCTCTGCATCGAATTTCAGGACAGCAGCCGTCCCGACGGCGTCAACTACGCCTACATGGTCGGCGTACTGCAGGGGCGCGGCCTCTCGGCCGGCAAAGCGCAGTGGCAGGAGTTAATCGACTACTGGTTCGACGGCGATAACGGCGTAAACGCCCTCGAAGCGGCGGTAAAAGAGGCCGCACAGCGCCTCGGCACGCCTCCGGCCAAACGCAAGGTCGTCATGATTATGCCCGACCCGATTATCTACCGGAAGTACGACGACACGAAAGAGTCGACCGCCTATTGGGGCGAGCTGGACGGCCGTCAAATGGATTTCGCCTCGGGGGACGACCGCGTAGCCGCATACAAATGGTATATCGACGAAGTGCGCAAGCGGTTCGATGCGGGAAACTACCAGTATATCGAACTGGCAGGATTCTATCCCATTTCCGAAGAAATCGTGACCCCCGGCGACGGCTGGTGCCATGAGCTGAAAAAATCGGAAGAGGTGATTCCCCCCGTCGCCGAATACCTGCATGCCCGGAACGAGTGCCTGTGCTGGATTCCCTACAACCGGGCGGCAGGCTATACGAAATGGCGCGAAATGGGCGTCGATTACGCCTACATGCAGCCCAACCATTACTGGGACGACAAGGGAGCAAGGCCGCTTTCCCGTTACTTCTCCGACATCAAGACCTATGACCTGGCCATGGAATTCGAATTCGAAGAAACGCTGCTCGAGGGGCAGAAAAACTGCGACCTCTACAAACAGCGCTTCCGCGAGTACATGGCCGGCGCCAAAGAACACGGCGTCTACGGCAGCAAGCCGTTGAGTTACTACCACGGCACGAACGGATTCTACGACCTATGGAAATCGACGGCCGAAAAGGACAAGGAACTGTATCACGAATTCTGCCAGTTCGTAATCGGCAACCCCCTGCGTAAATAATCTACAACAACAAAGAAATACGATGAAAACAACCCGAACATTCGCATTTTACCTGCTTCTTGCGGCGCTCACGATTTTCCACAAGCCTGCCGCCGCACAAAATTACCAGACGACAGGCATACAGGATCTCGCCCTGATTTATCAGGGCGGCAGCCACCGCCTCGACTGGACGGTCGACGAATTCAGGCCTTACGTGGTAAACCACTTCGCGGACGGCACGAAGGACTGGCTCTTCGACGGATTCCTGTTCCTCGAATTCAAAGACGGCTCCGGACGCAACTATACCGTCGGCTACGAAAAGCTGAATGCCCGCAAGGGTGAATGGGCATGGCTGCTGGATCGGATATTCGAACAGGGCAAATCGCTTTCCGCACTCGACCAGTGCATCGGCGAGCAGATTCGCGAGATCGGCAAACCGGCTTTCAAACACCAGGTCGTACTGGGACTTCCCGAAGCGATACGCGACCAGAAAGACTGGGGTGAGTTGGACGGCCGGGTGATGGATTTCTCGAAAGAGGAAGACCAGATTGCCGCTACGAAATGGTACATCGACGAACTGCTCGAACGGTTCAAAGCCGCAGGGTACAAGCACCTGGAGTTGTCCGGATTTTACTGGGTGGCCGAAGATACGCACCATTGCGCCGACCTGACCATCCCCTTGAGCGAGTATATCCACGCCAAAGGCAAACTTTTCTACTGGATTCCGTACTGGCAGGCCAAAGGACACGAGGAGTGGAAACGACTGGGATTCGACGTGGCTTACCAGCAGCCCAACCACTTCTTCAACCATTCGATTCCGGACAGCCGGCTCGACGACGCCTGTGCTACGGCACGCCGCCACGGGATGGCCATGGAGTTCGAGTTCGACGAAAAGGCCACGGCAGATATTCCCAACTCGTCCTACGACCGGATGGTGGCCTACATCAACCACTTCGAGAAGAACGACGTATTCAACTCCTCGGCCGTGGCTTACTATTGCGGCAACCGCGGCGTACTGACCCTCAATGAGTCCAAAAACCCGAAAGACAAAGCCCTGATGGATCGCCTGGCACGGATTATCCGGATGCGCCATATCATGAAATACGGATTCCCGGGAAAGAACAAGACCCGGGTTATCGCGCACCGCGGATACTGGCACACGGAGGGTTCGGCCCAGAACTCGATCACCTCGCTGCTCAAGGCCGACCAGCTGGGTGTTTACGGCGTGGAATTCGACGTATGGATGGCATCGGACGGCGTACCCGTGCTCAACCACGACGGCTGGCACGACGGCTACGACGTACAGAAAACCCCGTCGACCACCCTGACGACACTCAAGCTCGAAAACGGCGAACCGCTGCCCACGCTGGCACAATTCCTCGATGCCGCCGAAAACACGAAAGTCCGCCTTATCCTCGAACTCAAGCAGCACGCCACGCCCGAAGCGGAGAATGCGGCAGCAGAAGCCGTCGTGAAGATGATCGACCAGCGCAAGCTCACCAAACGGGTGACCTACATCACGTTCTCGCGCCATGCCATGGAGGAGCTGATTCGCCTGTCGCCGAAGACCCCGGTGCTTTACCTGGGCGGCAACATTTCACCGGAAGAGCTGAAAGCGCTGGGCGCCGCAGGCGGCGACTACAATTACGGGGTGTACCTGAAGAACCCGTCGTGGCTCGACGATATGAAACGCATGAAAATGATTTCGAACGTATGGACGCTGAACAATCCGGTCGACATGGTATGGACGGTCGAAAAACAAATCGATTTCATCACCACCGACCGTCCGGATCTCTTCCTCAAGCTATCCGGCGAGTAAACCAAAACAAAGAACTGATATTCAGATATGACTGCGATATATCCGGAATAATTCCGGATATATCGCTTTCCTAAAAAACGCAACCATGAAATTCAGATTCGCAATCTACCTGCTGGCACTTTGCTGCGCCCTGCCCGCAGCCGCGTGCGCCGACGGCGAACACGGCCGCAAAGAGGGCGGAAAGGGGAGCGGAAACAACGATACGGACAGCCGTCCCTACTCCGAAAAAATGTTCGTCAAACGACAGGGCGACGACCTTTACATTTCAGCCAAGATGGATCGCAGCACCGACATCGTCTACTGGTTCAAACGGTGCATGTTCAATGAACTGTACACGTTCTACCGGGTCGGCATCATCGGCAACAACGATGCAACTCCCACCAACAAACCCGAAACACAGCCCGAGGTCGTGCTCAACCTGGCTTACAGCGACAATATCGGCCCGTTCGCCGTGGCGGGATGCGGCTGGTGCGGCGCGAACCACAAATACATGGAGCGGACAGCCCGCACGGCCTATAACGAGGGATATGCCGTATTCGTGGACGGCAACCGCATCGACGGTGATCTGGCCGTTACGGCCGGCCAGGTGGAAATCGAAGTGGAGAACGTAATCCTCGACCCGTCGCGTCCCTACCGGAACGCCGCCGGAGAGGAGGAGCTGCGCGACGTACTTTGCCGCGAATCGGTGCGTTACAGGATAAACCGCAACAACATCGAGGTCGCCGCTTCACACCGCTTCTGCAACCCGACACCGGTAACCATCGCCATCTACTACGGCATGCAGTCGATGTTCGAGGGCGAAACGCACCTGTTCACCCCGGCGGGAGCCTACGGCGACTGGACGCCGGCAGCCGACGTTTCGACGTTCAACAAGGGCCAATACCCGCAGTTCCGGCGCTATCTCGAGAAAAACACAAAAGCTTACCAATCCACGTTCCTGCTGCCTGACGGCCTGGGCGACCACTCCCGCCTGGGGGACGACGACATCGTATTCATCAACGCCTCGTACGGCAAGAGCTACCACAAACTCATCGCGGACAAAAGCATGAAAGAGGGCGACCAAATCAATTGGCGCGGCATCTACACATGGTTCGTATCGCCCCTTGCAGACGATACGGAACTGCTGTGCTACGAGGGCATCGCAGACGGCCGCACGGCCATCTTCATAGACTGCAAAAAAGCATGCAAACGCGACCTGAAACTCCCGTCCTACCTCGACGCCCGGAAATACGAGGTGCTCGACTCCTACGGCAGGGTGCAGGTTACGGCCGACGGTCGCCATACGCTGAAAATCTCGGCCGACGCCGCAGGCGGCAGCGTACTGCTGCTCAAAAAGTAAACGGGAAGCCGTATCACTTCCACGACAAAGCCCGAAACAGCATTGCTGTTTCGGGCTTTGTCAACCACAGGACAGAGAATTACCTGCGCCGGCGATGTTTCTTCGTGCCGTTCAGCAACGAGTCGATAACGGGAGGCAGGATTTTTTCCATCACGTCGAACCCCGCCTCCGTAGGATGGACTCCGTCGTATGTATAGGCTTCGATCATTCCGCCGTCCGGTTCGGACATGGCCGCATGGTAGTCCACATACGGAATGTTCTCTTTTTGAGCATAGGCGCGGATCAGGGCATTGAGCTCACAAATTTTCGCAGCGGGCTCCACCCCCTTGCGCCAGCCGAACTCACGCGCCGGAAGCACCGAGCACAACACGGGACGGATGCCGTTGGCACGGGCCAGTTCGACCATCGACACGATGTTGCCCAGAATATGCGGCAAAGATATATAGCCGTTGTTTTGTGCGATGTCGTTCGTTCCGCCGCAGATAACGGCGACCTGCGGATGCAGTTCGAGCACGTCGGCACGGAACCGCACGAGCATCTGCGAGGTCGTCTGCCCGCTTATGCCGCGCCCCACGTAATCGTGCGAGGCGAAGAACTCCGGGTGTTTTCCGGCCCACAGTTCGGTAATCGAGTTTCCCATGATGACCGCCTTCGGAGCGTGTTTCTGCTCCCGGTTGGCCTGTTCGAAACGCCCGAAATTCGCCCAGTCGGACGGAGCCTGTGCGCCTGCATTTCCAGCGCAGACCACAACGGCGAGGAGAAAGAGCAATAACTTTTTCATAGCTTCAAGGATTTATCGTATCGCACGCATGGGAATGTCCCAGCCGGTAATCGTCGCAATGTAGGGAATTACCGCCGCAGCCATTTTACGCTGTCCGCGGTGGCTCAAATGGTAGCCTGCCCCCATATCCGCGCCGTTGTCCGTAACGCCGTCGAAATGCATGATGCAATGCAGGTTCCTGTCGTCCAGTCCCGCCATAATCGTTCGCAGGTAACCGTAGAAGGGCTCGGCGCCCGTCGGTACGACATAGAGAATCGGCACCGCACCGTATTTTCCGCGCAGGTTGCCGTACATCTCCGCGAATGCCGCACCGAACGCCTCCTTGGAAGGGGTGATTCCCGTGCTGCAATCGTTCGTGCCGAGTTTTATGACAACGATGTCGGGTGTATAGTCCCGGAAATTCCATTGCGGCTCTTCGTCCATGTCGAACGTACGCAGGACGCGCTGGCGCATGGACAGGTCGGAGGTCTCCTTTTCATCGGCCCAGTTGCGGACGACGCCCTGTCCCGAGTGGGCGACGAGCACGTATTCGGCATCGAAATAACGGGCGATGATGCATCCCCAGGCCAAATCGCAGTTTTCGGTTTCGGGGGTAAACGGCTCGGCGGCCGATTTCCCCTCCGTGCCGTAGCCGCACGTATGCGAATCGCCGATGAATTCAATCAGCCGCGCCGGAGCGGGCGGCAGGGGCAGCATGACGCCGTCGGTTTCGATACCGAAGAGCGTCGTGCGGCCCTGCTCGGCCTCCGTGCGTTTCTGCACGATCACGGTGTGTCTTCCGGTTGCGAGCCCCTCGGCAAGTACCACGGACGACACCGGGCCCTCGGTCGTCGCCTTGCCGTACAGTTCCCCGTCCACGAATACGTTATAGTAATTACGCCCGGTATCCGAAACGCGCATCGAGCAGGAGCTTCCGTCGAAACAAAAGGTAAAGTGGCTGCCGCTCCAGTCGAACGACAGGCTGCCGTCGACATTCCGGGCGGCTCGCCCCGTGAAACGCACCTTATCCGAATCGGCTTTGCAGAAGTGCGCCCCGGAGGCGCAGGCTCCCGAAAAAGCGAACATGGCCATGACAAAGAGCAGGTGTTTCATCCAGAAACTTATTTTATGTAGGGTTTAATCTTCCCAATCCACACGGCATAAGCAGCGGCTTTGAGATGGATGCCGTCGAACGTGTACTCGTCGGGCAGCTCCCCGTTGCGCTGCATGTCGCTCCAGATGTCGATAAAGGTCAGGCCGCGGCGTTCGGCCATGGCACGCAGCAAACCGTTGAATTCAACGAAGCGTGCATTCTTGCCTTTCATGAACTTCTCGTTATAAACTTCGTTCAGGGGCAGCAGGCTCTGGATATAGACTTTCGTGCGCGGCGTTTCCCTGGCGATAATATCCAGCAGGCGTTCGTATTGCTGCAGGAGTTTCTCGTTCGAGATTTTCGAGAACAGCAAATCGTTGGCGCCGCCCATGATAAAGATGGCTTTGGGCTGTCCGTCGACAATCGGCTGCACACGGTTGATCATCCCCGATATGCAGTCGCCGCCGATACCGCGGTTGAGCACGCGTTTGTCCTGGAAATACTCCGACCAGAAACCCCGTTCGGTCAAGCTGTTGCCGAGCATCACGATGTTATGGCGCGTGACCGGCACCAACTCCTCGACATTGCGCTTGGAGCGGTAGTAATCGTTATCGCAGGTCAGCGTATCGCGCTGTGCCTGTGCCGACGCACCCGTAACAGCCGCGGCGGCCAACAACAGGAGAATGAGTTTTTTCATGGGTTTATCCTTATTTTAAGTTTCCTTCGAAATCGACGTCGCGGTCGAACGGATGCAGCGCAGCATCCGTCATACGGGCCGCCTCGCGCCGGGTTATAGGCCTTGTATCGCTGCTCGCGGCAATCGTTCCGCCCGCCTTGCGCAGCAGCTCGGAAGCCGAAGCGGCCGTCAGCAGGGCCGTATCATCGGTCACCTCGACCTGCGGCGCATAGTCGTGCAGGCCGCGGCTGAATTCACCGACCGAGATTGTACGGTCGGGATAGAACCACGACCGGTTTGCCCATTGGAACGGTTCGCCCGTCATGCGCAGAATACCCGTCGCGGCGATGCGCTGCAACACCTCGAAATCGGGATCGTCGGGTTTCACGTCATACAGCGGTGCAATATAGGCTTTCTGCGCCAGCAGGGCGGCCTGCAACCTGCGCACCGGAATCTCGCGCGGCGCACAGCCCTGTTTGGCGGCCAGCGCCGCGAGTGTGCCTGCCGCCTGCCCCGTAAGCAGGACGACGGGCTGCAGGCGCGTCGATCCGTTGATGAGGTTCGAAACAGATATGGCCTTGTCCGACACAATGAGGTTCTCGGTTCGGGCCGGAATCATCACCCCGGCCGGAATGCTGAACGACGGCACCGGAGGGAAAGGAATCTTCCCGATTTCCGGACGGCAGTCATGGTGATGGTCGACAGGGTAGTCGCCGACCGATATGCCCGTGCGGTATAGCGCCGCCGGACGGTCGTAACGCGCCGTTACATCGTCGAGCGTCATCCGAATCACTCCGTCCAGGCGCCGGCCCTCGCGGTGGTAGGGCAGGCAGGCCAGCCCGTCCGCCGTGGGAAACTCATCGTCGGCAATCCCCAGATTGCGGAATCCCAGCTCGTGCTGGATGTAATAGACGAACCGCAGGGTCTTTTCGCGGGCGGGACGCAACGCCGCGTCACGCTCGGCATAAGGCAGTCCGACCACATTCAGGTAGACGTCGTTGCCGTTGACCGGCCAGTTGATCATGTATTTACCGTTGGGCAGGCGCCCATAATTGAGCATCACCTCGGCCGATATGGGCTTGCCTTCAGCCGTCTGGCAGCTGTGTGCGAACTCCGCCGGGTCGTAACCTGCAGGTCGCGGTATGGTCTTGTCGGCGCCTTTGCCGTAATCCTTGAGGATAGCCACGAATGTCAGGTCCTGCACGATATCGTTCGCCTGTTCCGGAGCCAGCGCCTCACCCGTATCGGCACGTGCGTCCATACCCAAACGATAGGAGGTGCCGCTCAACGGCAGCGCGTCGCCCAAGTCGGTGGCATCGATGGTGACGCGGGCCGAAACATCGAGTCTGCCGCCCGTCTCGTCGACGAACCGTGCGCCCGTTACCTGCCGACCGCGCTTATACACTTCGACGAGCCGGTATCCGTGGCGGACTTCGAGCAGCGGCTCGGCCGCCGCCATGGCTTTGAATACGCTGTCGGCCACATGCGGCTCGAAAAGCGTGTTGCTCACCCAGCCCGTGGCTACGGCGTTCGCACCGCCGTAGTGCCTGCGTATCGCTTCGCGGAACTCGTTCCACAGCCCGGACGGCATCTGGTGGTTGCCGTCAATGGCCGCCACCCCCTGCGCCGAGATCATTCCCCCGAGCATGGGCGTGGGTTCGACCACGAGCGTGGCGGCTCCCTCACATGCCGAGGCGATGGCCGCCGCCGTTCCCGACGTCGTGCCGCCGATAACCAGTACGTCGACCGTACAGCGTGTCTTACTGCCACACGCCGGACATGCAAGCCCGAGCGAGGCAGCCAACACGACGGACAGTATGAATCCTGTGCGTATCATGTTTGGTTTCTACGTTTTATGCAAGTTTCACGGCACGTTTCCGGGCCGCAGGCAGTTATCCGGCGTGCCGGCCGTCTATTTGCACTGTTCCAGTATCTGCCATATCTGGTACAGGCCGCGCGGAACGTGGAAGCAGCCTTTCCATTTACCCCCCTTGAGCGTAAGCAGCGTTTCGCCGCGGCGGTTGAGATAACCGAACCATTCGGGATATTTCGGGTCTTTGAAGTGCGTCCACATGTAGTCGTGCAGTTTCTGGAACCACGCGAGGCACTCTTTGTTGCCCGTCAGCTGGTAGGCCTTAATCATCGTAATCGCCGATTCGATATGCACCCACCACAGTTTCTGATCCCATTCGAGCTGCTGCTGGGGACGACCCAGGCGATCCATGAAATAGAAAATACCGCCGTATTGCTTGTCCCAGCCATATTCGATGGTCGACAAGGCAATCTTCACGGCCTTGTCGATAAGGTCGGGACGGTGGAGCCGTTTGCCCAAATCCATGATAAACCACATCGCCTCGAGCGAATGGCCCGGATTGATCGAGCGCCCCTCGAACGAATCGACCAGCGAGTTATCCGCGGCCGAAACATTCTCGACGATAAGCCCCAGATCTTTCTGGTAAAACACCTCCATCACTTCGTGCAGGCAGGTTTCAATCGTTTCGTCGATGAGTTTGCGGTCGATGAGCTGCTCGATTTCGAGCGTGAGGTTACACAGAATCATCGGCAGCGCGAAATCCTTGATCGGACGCGTTCCGGGATGCCCCTTACACCATTTGCCCTTGGGATGCTGACGCTTTTCCAACACGCGGTCGAACGTCTTTTTGGCAATGTCGGCGTACTCCTTGTTCCCCGAGGCGACAGCCAGCTGCGCGAAAGCCATCGTGGCAAACGTATAGGAGAAGATATTGTAGGGATCGATGAGCGGCTGTCCGTCACGCGTGAGCGAGAAATACCAGTTGTAGTCGCCGTCGTGTCCGTATTTTTTCAGGAATTCGCCTCCCTGCACGGCACATTCCAGCCACTCTTTACGCGGCTCTACCTTGTTGTAGAGCATCGAAAAAAGCCATACTTCGCGCCCCTGGAGCCAGACGAACTTGTCCGTGTCGTAGACACTGCCGTCCCGCTCGAGGCAGGAGAAGTAACCTCCGTATTGTTTGTCCTGGGAATGTTCCAACCAAAACGGCAGGACGCTGTCCAACAGTTCCGACTTATATTTGCCAGCCAGTTCTTGAAAATTCATGATATCGTATATTAGTTTAGTCTATGAAGTTAAATCCCATGCAATGCCCGTTACGCGTCTTTCTGCCAGTATTTCTCGATTTCCTCGAGCGAACGTCCCGTAGTTTCGGGCACGGCACGCCAGATAATCAATATATAAGGTACGCACATCGCCGCGAACAGGAAAAACGTGCCGGCAGGCGTAAGGTTCTCGAGCATCCATGGCGTCAATTGTCCGATCAGGTACGTACCGACCCACAGCGCGAGTCCAGCGATCGACATCGCGAGTCCGCGGACGCGGGTAGGGTACATCTCCGACAGCAGCACCCATACAACGGCGCAAATCGACACGGCACAGAAAAAGATATACGCCAGGAAGAATACCAGCAGGAATACATTGGACAGGCCCCAAGCAGCGCCCCACAGGAAATAGATGCCGATGCACAACAGCGACAGAATCATTCCCGACACGCCCCAGTAAACCAGTTGCTTGCGTCCCACACGGTCGATAATCACCAGTGCCAGCACGGAGGTAAGCATGTTGACAACTCCGACGAGCACCTGCGAGAAGAGCGAATCGCCGCTCGAAAGGCCCGCATTCTCGAAAATCGTCGGGCCGTAGTACAGCACGGCGTTTACGCCCATGAACTGCCCCAGGATGGCAATGAAGACCCCGATTACGACCGCCTTGCGGATACCCGGGGCAAACAGCATGCGCCACTCCGACTGCGAAGCGGCTGCCGCCGTACCGCGCACGGCGGCAATTTCCCCGTCGGCGAGTTCCGGCGAGCGGTAAATACGCTCCAGCACGACGTGCGCACGCGCATCGCGTCCCCGCAGGACGAGCCAGCGCGGACTTTCGGGGATGAAGAATATGACGATGAAAAACAGCAGGGCAGGCAGCGTTTCGGCCCCGAACATGCCGCGCCACATCTCCGTAATCCAGATTTTCTGCATCAGCGCCGAGGAGTACACAGCCGTTTCGGCCGATTTGAGTATCTGGAAATTCACGAGATAGGCAGCCAGAAACCCGACCGTGATGGCCAACTGGTAGAGCGACACGAGCGCCCCGCGCCAACGGGCGACGGCCACCTCCGAAATATACATCGGCGATACAATCGACACCACGCCGATACCGATGCCGCCGACAATGCGGTAGGCGACCAACTGGGTGAAATCGGCACATACGGCGCAGCCTACGGCCGACACGGTGAACAGCACGGCGGAGAGGAGCATCGTCAGCTTGCGTCCGAAGCGGTCGCTCAAGACGCCCGCGACCGCAACGCCGCCGATAGAGCCGATAAGCGCGCATCCGACGAACCACCCCTGCTGCATGGCGTCGAGCCCGAACTGGGTGGCTACGCCGCTCACCGTACCCGAAATGACGGCCGTGTCGTAACCGAACAAAATCCCGCCTATGGCGGCTACCAAGGAGAGAAATGCCACGTAGCCGGTGTTCGTAGTCTGTGTTTTTTTCATAGGCTACCTGATATTGAAGTATTCTTTATAACGGTCGTAGAGATGCCCGGCCTGCAGATAAGCCGACTGGGGGCTCATGAAATGCGAAAATTCGAAGGTGATGGCCTTGTCGTAACCGGCGCGTTTGGCGGCTTCGAGTTTCAGGCGCAGTTTGTCGAACTTGATGGGCAGGAACTTGATGGGCATGTCGCGGTCGAACGACTCGGCATTGGTCCAGCACTGCATGCCGTAGCGGTCGGCGAGTTTCTTGTTGACCGTAAAGAACGCATCCAGTTCGTCGTAATCGATATGCCCGTCCTGAAATGCACAGGCGTCGACCACGTCGTGTATGCCGTCGAATATCTCGTCCCATTCGCGCTCGTGCTGCTCGACCGACACGGCCTGCTCCTTGGTCAGTTTGCTGCCGCTGGCCATCACGGCCTTCTTGCCGTCGATCCACGGCGATATGAACGTCGGCAGTCCGCCCGACACCTCCTTGCACTGCTTGCCCAGGGCATGGAACGCCCCGATGGCTCCTTTGGTGGCGCGGCTGATTTCACCGCTCAAATACCAGCCGCCGAAACTCTTGTATTTGCGGCCGTAAATGTTCCAGACCTCCTCGATCACATATTTATTATGCTCGATTTCGCTCGACATGTCGCCCGTATCCCAGTATTTGCCCGAATCGTAGAGGCCGAAATAAAATTTCATCCCGTATTTTTCAGCCAGCCGCAGGAACAAATCGACCAAATCGACCGACGGCATATAGCACCCCTGCTTCAGCAAGTGGGGCGACGGGTAGGTAATGAACTTGCGGTAACCCGATCGGATTTCGATTACGGTATCGATGCCGATGGCCTTCATATGGCGGAAGTCGGCGTCCCACTCCTTTTCGCCCCAATTCTGGTGGGGGATATCATGCGAAATCTCATCGAGGAACGTGCCCGAGATACGCAGCCCATTCTCCCGGGGAACCAGCAGGGGGCTTCGTCCCGGCGGGGCGGCAGCCGCTTCCGATTCCGCGGCAGCGATATTCGAAGCCGCTTTGACCACCCCGGGAACGGCGACGGTGGAAGCAGCGGCGACAGCTATTTTTTTTAGAAAATTCCTTCGGTTAGAAGTTTTCATATCGGGCTGCATTTTATAGTTCGCATAAAATAAAGTAAATTTTATTGTTTTTCAATGCAAATATAATAAATAAATTTACAATGAAATAATATTATAGCTTTTTTTATTCGAAATTACCAAAAATAATCACGGTACGGCTTCAAATCGCATCTAAGGAGTGCCAAAATAAAAAAGTCCGTACGAATACGGACTTTTTATCTGACAGGCGAATCAGAACGCAACTACATCAATCCCAGCATTTTGCTGCGGCTCAACATGCAGGCGCCCACGGCACCGGCCTTTTCGCCCAGTTTACTCAATTTAATCGTGGTGTCCTTGTTGACGAGCTGCAACGAATATTTGTTGATAGCGCTCTTCAGCGGCAGCATGATGTAATCCTTGGCCACCGCCAGCGTCCCGCCCAGGACAATCAGGTCGGGATTGAACAGGTTGATAAGTCCCGCGAGGGCTTTGCCGAGCGTATGCCCGACATTCTCCATCACTTCGATGGCAAGCACATCCTCCTGTCCCAGCGCATCGAGAATATCGTCCAGGGTAATTTTGTCGCCGCGGTTGTATTTGTCCGAAAGCATCGAAACGCGGTTCTGCGCCAGTTTATCCATGAATATCCGGTATACGGCAGAGCCCGAGGCGCCGGTTTCGAGGCACCCGCGTTTGCCGCAGCGGCATATCACCTCGTTGTCCAGCAGGGGAAAATGGCCGAATTCACCCGAGAACCCGGATTTGCCGTAAAACAGTTTGCGGTCGACGACCACGCCGACACCCAAACCCCAGCTCGCATTGACGAATATCATCGTACTCTCGTTATTGCCGACACCGCACATATATTCCCCGTAGGTCATCGCGCGGGTGTCGTTCTCGACATATACCTTGCAGCCCAGGCGCTGTTCCAGCAACATCGAGAGCGGCTGCTCCTCGACGAAGAAGTAGCTGTAACTGTATCCCGTCCGCGAATTGACACGCCCCGAGAGGTTGATGCCGATGGAAAGGATTTTCTTGTGGTCGATTTTACTCTTTGCGATGAACCCGTTTACGGCTTCGCACAGCCGGTCGAGCGACTGCACCGAATTCTCCATGACGAACGGCACGGAGTCGCGCATGTCGACCACCTGTCCCTTGAAGTTAATCACCGCCATGGTGATGATGTCTTTCTTGATGTCGACCCCGACGAAGTATCCCGCATAGGGATTCAATCCGTAAATATTGGGCCTGCGTCCCCCGGCCGTCCCCTGTTTGCCGAAGTCGTGCACGAAACCGTCTTCGATAAGCTCGGTAACGAGTTTGGTAATCGTCGGAACGGACAGGTTCATTTCGTGGCTCAAATCGGTAATACTGAAATCGCCGCCCGTTATATAATGTCCTATCAGTTGCCGTTTCAGCAGGGCGGTTTTGTTACCTTCCTCTGCCTGTCCCAAGAATGAATCGACCATAATTACAAATAATGACTGGTATGATGAATTGTTGGACAAAGATAATAATTTTTACTATAAACAAGACATTTTCAACGGTATTTGGCAATTCGCACCGCGCAAAATAAATAATTACGGGACATGCCGGAAAACAATAAATTTTATTTTTTATCACATCACCCACATTTTACCGGCCGCGACACCGCGCAGGGCGGGTGCGGACAGCACAGAAAAGAGGGAACCCGGCACCCGGGCCGGACTCCCTTTACGGGGCTTTTTTATTCACAAACAGCTTTGGGTCAGCAAGATAACTCCATCAACCGCCGCACCCGCTCCGTCTCCTGCCAGCCGCGTTCGGTTGCCGAACCGCGGATGATGGTAAAGAGCACGCGCAAGGCCGCGTCGCGATGCCGGCTTTCGGTCTTGAAATCCGGCCAGAAAAACTGCTCCAGCAGCCCGGAATACTCCATGCCGAACAGGTATCCCTCTTCGACGCACTGCCGGAAAACCGAGCGCTGCCGTTTCCGCAGCAGGCGCCGCTCGCCGTTGACCGCATCGACCGCAACCGGATAGTAGGCGATATCTTCGATGAACTGCCAGCTCATCGCTCCGAAAGCATCGTAAGCGGTGACAGCCGAACGCAGCAGCACCTCGACCGGAGTTCGCGATGAGGCGCAAGCAGCGTCCAGCACGGTATTGAGCCGTTGCAGGCCGTATTCCACACACTGCGTCACCAGTTCCCATTTCCCGGGAAAGAGGCTGCACAACTCGTGTCTGGTGATGCCGAGTTTCCCGGCAATGGTACGCATCCGCATGTCGCGGATTCCCTCCTGGAGGAAAAGCCCGTAAACGGCTTCCAAAACTGATTCTTTTTCCATAACGGCAGGTATTTTAAATTAACGGCCGGAGATAGGGAGCGGGGTCCGCGGCCGCAATGCACGGCTGCGGGCAGGGACAGGTTAGGCCTGTTTCCTGTAAGTCAGGGTGGCGACGGCATTGAACACGACCGCAAAAGCGGCCAGAGCGGCGTAGCTGCCCCACAATTCGCCGATCGCAGTGCCTTTGAGGTATACCGCACGCATGACATCGATGAAATAACGGGGCGGGAAAAACCGGGTGAGCCACTGCGCCCATCCGGGCATCGACTCGATCGGGGTAATCAGGCCGCTCATCAGCACGAAAACCATCACGAAGAAGAACATGACGAACATCGCCTGCTGCATGGTCGAGGAGTTGTTGGCTGCAATCACCCCCATACCCGACATGGTGAGGATAAACAGCGCCGCAGCCAGGTAGACAGCGCCGAACGACCCGGCGGGAGCCAGCCCGTAGACAATCCATCCGAGCAGCATGGCTACCGCCAGCACGACCAGCCCGATAATCCAGAACGGAATCAGTTTCGCCAGCGTGAATGTAAAGCGGCCGACCGGCGTTACGTTGATCTGCTCGATCGTTCCCGTTTCCTTTTCGCCGACGAGATTCAGCGCCGGGAGGAAGCCGCACAACATAATCAGCAGCATAATCATCAGCGCGGGAATCATATAATATCGGTATTCGAGCATGGGGTTGTAACGGTTCTGCACCGCAACCATTTCGGGTGCGGCGGGCAATCCCTCGTCGCCGCGCAACCCGGCAAGGGTCTGCATGACCACCTGCACGGTATATTGCATTCCGAGGTTGCCTTTGAGGGCGTTCACGCCGTTGGCCGAGATACTCACCTTTTTCGGGGAACCGGCAACAATCGAGCGCTCGAAGTCGTCGGGAATCTCGACAATCACGTCGACCACACCCGCCTCCAGTTCCGCGAGCGACGTCCCGTAATGCCCCGCCACGTCCTGCAAGGTGAAGTAATCCGAAGCGGCGATTTTCTGCACGAGGCGCCGCGAAGCCGCCGTACGGTCGTTGTCGACCACCGAAATACGGATATGGCGGACGTCCATCGTCGTGACCCACGGGATGACCAGCATCACCATCAGCGGAAAGACGACGACCATCTTCGGCAGGAAAGGATTGCGGATGAACTGCCGGAGCTCCTTATCGAGTAAAACGAGTAGTGTTCGCATCGTCATTCGAGTTTATCGTTGAACTTCTTCAAAGCCACGCCTATCAAAAGCACGGTCATGGCCAGCAGGATAAAGAACTCCCGCAGCACCGCGGCGAACGGCAGCCCCTCGATCATCAGTTTGCGCACGGCGGAGATATACCAGCGTGTGGGAATGATGTACGAAACGCCCTGCAGGACGCCCGGCATATTTTCGATGGGGAAGACCATGCCCGAGAGCATGATAATCGGCAGGATGAGCAGCATGCCCGAAATCAGCATCGCCGTAATCTGGTTGTCGGACACGGTGGAGATAAACAGCCCGAGGGCCAGCGCCAGCACCAGATAGAGCATCGACAGCCCGACCAATCCGCCGATGCTGCCCGACATGGGTACGTCGAGGACATAACGCGCCAGCAGGAGAATCGTCGCGAGGTTCATACACGAGAGCAGGAAATAGGGAATCATCTTGGCGAAGATAATCCGGAGCGGACGCACGGGCGATACCAGCAGCACCTCCATCGTCCCCGTTTCCTTTTCGCGCACAATCGACACGGAGGTCATCATGGCGCAAATAAGGATGAAAATCAGCCCCATGATACCCGGTACGAAATTATAGGCGCTCTTCATCCGGGGATTATACAAGAGGTGTGTTTCGGGCATGGCGCCAGCGGACTGCCGCCCGGAGAGCAGGATATTCTGCAAATAACCGGCGCCGGCGACCGCCGTATTGGGGTTCGAGGCATCGAAAACCAGCTGGACGGCCGTTTCAGACACAGCTTCCGGGCCTGCGGCAGCCATCCGGCGGTCGTAGTCGTCGGCAAAGACCACCACGGCGTCGGCCCTGCCTGTACGCAGGACATCGTCGATTTCCGCCTGCGAAATGTAACCCCGGAAACTGAAGTAGGGATTGGCCGCAATGCGCTGCACCTCTCCGCGGACGGCCTCCGTCCGGTGCGGGGCCGCCACGGCGAAGTCGATGTTGTTGATTTCGACCGAAATGGCGAATCCGAACAACAGCAGCTGGATAACGGGCATGACCAGCACGATAAGCATCGTACGCCGGTCGCGCAGGATATGCAGCGCCTCCTTTTTGACGAATGACAAGAAGCCTCCCATTATTCGGCGCGTTTGGCCTCCCGCGCCAACGAACGGAACACCTCGTCCATCGATGCGGCGGCAAATTGTTTTTTCAGAGCGGCAGGGGTGTCCAGCGCGCGGATCTGTCCGTCGACCATAATCGACACGCGCGAGCAGTACTCCGCCTCGTCCATATAGTGCGTGGTCACGAACACCGTGGTGCCCCCGGCGGCGGCCTCGTAAATCATCTCCCAGAACTGGCGGCGCGTCACGGGATCGACGCCCCCGGTAGGCTCGTCGAGGAAGACCACCTCGGGCCGGTGGAGCGTCGCCACCGAGAAAGCCAGTTTCTGTTTCCAGCCCAGCGGCAGGGAGCCTACCGGCGTGTTGATTTCCGAACGGAAGCGCAGACGGCCGAGCATCGTCACCGCACGGCGCAGTATCTGCATCCGCGTCAATCCATAGATGCCGCCGTAGAGGCGGATATTCTCCAGCACCGTAAGATCGTCGTAGAGCGAAAAACGCTGGCTCATATAACCTATATGGCGTTTGATTTGCTCGCCCTCGCGCATGATGTCGAACCCGGCGACCGTACCGCCGCCCGAAGTAGGGTAGCTCAACCCGCAGAGCATGCGCATCGCAGTGGTCTTGCCGGCGCCGTTCGCCCCGAGGAACCCGAAAATCTCCCCGCGGCCCACGTCGAACGTAATGCGGTCGACGGCGGTAAAACCGCCGAACCGCTTGCATAAATCCCGGACGGATATTATCGGCTCATTCATGGCGCATCAGTTTTATAAATACATCTTCGATTCCCGCATCGGCCGGACGCACCGTCACATCGCGAAATCCCTGCCCGGCCAGCTCCCGGGCCAGTTCGCCCGCATCGAAACCGGGAGCCGCAATGAGGTGGTGCGCCTCGCCGAAAGGGTAGCATTCACGCACCCCGGCCGAACGGCGGGCCGCCAGCAGCAGGCCGTACATGTCGTCACCCGAAAGTGCGAAAAGCGGCTCGTCGAACCGTGCGACGATGCCCTGCGGCGTATCGATGCCGAGCACCTTCCCGTTGTTGCACAAAGCGATGCGCTCGCAGCGGCGGGCCTCGTCCATGTAGGGCGTCGACACGAGAATCGAAATTCCCTTGTTTTTCAGTTCGGACAGCATGTCCCAGAATTCGCTGCGCGACACGGCATCCACGCCCGTTGTCGGCTCGTCGAGCAGCAGCACCGAGGGGCGGTGAATCAAGGCACAGCACAGCGCCAGTTTCTGTTTCATACCGCCCGAAAGTTTTCCGGCACGGCGTGTGCGGAACGGCTCTATCCGGCTGTAAATCGGGGCTATCAAATCGTAGTTGGCCCGCATTTCAACGCCGAAAAGCGCCGCGAAGAACGCGAGGTTCTCCTCGACCGACAAGTCGGGGTAGAGCGAGAAGCGACCCGGCATGTAACCCACGCGCTCGCGGATTTTGCGGTAGTCGGCGACGATGTCCAAACCGTCGACCCGGGCGCTGCCGGCATCGGGATTCAGCAGCGTAGCAAGCAGCCGGAACAGCGTGGTTTTACCTGCGCCGTCGGGGCCGATAAGGCCGAACAGCTCGCCGCGCCCCACTTCGAACGACACGCAGTCCAGTGCCGTCAGCGCACCGTAGCGTTTGGTCAGGGCATCTGCTTTGATTGCGGCATCCATCGCATCCGGGTTTATTCGTCCAGTTTCACTTCGCCGTACAGGCCGATTTTCAGCCGTCCGTCGTTCTCGACGGCAATTTTCACGGCATAGACCAGGTTGGCGCGCGTATCCCGGGTCTGGATGGTTTTGGGCGTGAATTCGCTCTCCGAGGCAATCCAGGTGATATGTCCCGGATAATCGCGCCGCTCCCCGCCGCCGAAATCGGCGGTAACGGTCACCGGCCGGCCGAGCTCCAGCCCGGAAAGCTGGTCCGACGTGAAGTAGGCCCGCAGGTAGATTCGGCCGAGGTCGGCCACTTTCATCAGCGGACGGCCCACCGAGGCCAACTCCCCGGCCTCGCTGTATTTGGCCAGCACCGTCCCGGCAATGGGCGATGCGATGCGGCATTTCGAAAGCCGGTCTTCGACCTGCGCAATCTGCAGTTCGATGGACGAAGTATTCTCGTCGATGGAGGCCGTATTGTTCTTCAGCGTCGAAAGCTGGGCGTCGAGCTGGCCGTTCAGCACCTTGAGCTGGGCATCGATGTCGTCGAGCTGTTTGGCGGTGGCGGCACCGTCTTTCAGCAGGTTTTCAACACGGCGGCGCTCGGTCTGCTGTTTGGCTATCTGCTCGCGCAGGGCGGCGACCTGCTTCGAAATGTCCGGGCGGCCCGAACGTACCGACGCAGCCGTGCGTTCGAGCTGCAGCTTCTGCAGGTAGAGCTGTACGGTGTCGATCGCACCTACCTGCCGTCCGGCTTCCAGCACATCGCCCTCCTCGGCGTCGAAGCGGAGAATGCGTCCGGCGGCCTCGGCGGACACGACCACCTCGGCAGCTTCGAATGTTCCCGTCGCATCGAAATCGCCGTCATGCCCGCAGGCGACGGCCAGGAGCGGCAGGACGCCGTAAATAATGGTTCGTTTCATGGTTTATCGGTTTACAGTATGTTTCAGTTCGTAAATGGTTTTGACCAATTCTATTTCGCGGGCCGAACGCGCCGTTGCGGCCGCAGCCTCTTCGGTAATCTTGCGCAGCAGGTCGTTGGTGTCGATTACGCCATTGCGGAGTTTCGACTCGGCGGCCTCGCGCACCGAACGGCGCAGCGCAACGATACGGTCGTCATCGGCAAGGGCTTTGCGCAAACGGGCGATGTCACCGCTCTCCTCCGTTGTCTGCAACTTGGTGTTAAACAGGAAGATGTCACGCTGCACCTCGACCTGCTGTTGAGCCGACCGAAGTTTTTTCAGCGAATTGCCGCGCGTATAGTAAGCTCCGAAATTCCACGACATCCGCACGCCGACAAGGGCGTTCCACGACCAGTCGCCGTTCATCATGCTCTGCATGTAATCCAGTCCCGGATAACCGTAATACCCTTGAGCAAAGAGTCCGAAGCGGGGACGCGACGAAGATTTGACCAGCGACTCCTGGGCCGCGAGTTTATCGATCCGCGCGTCGAACAACGCCAACTCGGGGCGCTCCGGCTCAAAGGAATGCGGCTCCGCGACATCGGGACGCACCAGCGCCGCATCGCCGAGCGGCCGGCCGATGAACACCTCCAGCATCCGGCGGTAGCTGTCGCGGGAGGCTTCGACCTGCGTCAGTTGCTGGCCCACGGAGAGCAGTTCGGCCTCCACGGCATCGGCGTCGGCCTGCGTCGCCACGCCGTTGCGCCGCAACGCACGCACCTTGTCGAAGTTGCTGCGCAGCAGTTCGAGCGTCAGGTTCGTCTGCACAATCTGCTCCTCAAGCAACAGGATACCGAAATAGAGGTTGTCGACCCGCCCCTGCAATGCGTAGAAATCGACGTCGGCGGAGCGCTGCTGTTCGGCCGCCTCCGCCTCGGCAATCCGTTTGTCAGCCCCCGCCTTGCCGCCGTCCCAGATGGTCTGGTTCAGTTCCAGCTGCACTTTATACTGATCTTTGTCCAGCCCGGGAATCGAAATGCCCTGTTGCGCGAGCATTCCGGTCAGCGCATCGGGAAAATTCGGAACCCCGGTCTGCCACGTGGCCTGCGCCGAAAGCCCCAGCTGGGGCAGCCAGGTACGGCGGGCGTTCGACAGGGTATAACCGGTCGTCTGCCGTATCAGGTCGTACTGCCGGATTTCGGGATAATGTGCGCGGGCCAGGGCCCGGCACTCGTCGAGCGTCGGTTGCGCACCGGCCGAAAACACCGCAAACAGGCACCAGCACAAGATAACGATTCGTTTCATAGCTTATATTTTTTTAAGACGCCGTGTAATGACTTCGACATTCTCCGCCTTGCGCAGCTCGAAAAAACGGGCCCGGTCGTTCGAAAAACTCCCGAGAATCGGTTCGATAAGCGGATAGGCGATAAACGGAAAAACGTTGAGCGAGATAATATCGAGCATCAGCATCCGGACATCCAGCGGCTCCGCTTCCCCACGGGCCGACAATGCGTCCAGTTCCCGCTGCATGTCGCGCATCAGCGTATCGGCGATTTCCCGGATGCGCGCACGCATGGTTTCATAACGGTCGGGCCGCGAAAAGACCTCGTTGACAATGAAACGCGGCAAATCGGGGTTTCGCGCGATAAAATCGAAATGGCTGCCAATCGCATCCCGCAGCCGCTCCTGCAGCGGAAGGTTCGGCTGCCCGAATGCCGCCAGCACCGATTCGCCCATCAGACGGAGTTTCTCGTCGAGAATCCGCTCGAAAAGCTGTTCTTTCGTCCGGAAGTAATAATGCAGCATGGCGTGCGTTACGCCGGCAGCCGAAGCGATCGAAGTGGTGCGTGCACCGTCGAAACCCTTCGACAGAAACTCCTGCTCAGCCGCTGCGAGTATCGCCTGTTCTTTGGTTTGTGTCGATTCGGTCATGGTTTTATTGTATTAACAATTCAATCTAACAATTTTGTTAATGCAAATATACGGACAAAAACCATATCTCCAAACAATCGCAGGGATTTTTCCGCCGGAACTGAAACATACTACCAAAATTTGATAGTATAATGCCGGATACATCCCGGCATCCGTTTCGACACACAGGCCCGGCACATGCCGGAATCGGACGGCGGACAGGGCTGCGTGCGATTTCTGTTTTGCACACGCCCAAACCTCCGGGGAGCATAAAAAAAGCCGCAGGATACCCGTTCTGCCCTAAAAAGTCCTACCTTTGCGCCGAAAATACCGACCCGCATTCCACACCGGCGCAAATCCGGACGAATGCACAACCAGCTAAACCCATGTATTGCGTCCGACTTGCCACCGCTCTGCTCCTGCTCATCAGCCCCGTCGGCTGCCAGCGCGTACCCGACGCCCTGTCCGGGGCCGAAACAATCGTCATGGAGCATCCCGACAGCGCCGTAAAACTGCTGCTGACCATACCCTCCCCGGCAAAAAAACTATCCCGGCGCAACTATGCGCATTATGCGCTGGTAATGACGCAGGCGCGTTACCTTTCCGGTGAAAATATGGTCGGCGATACGCTCTCCGACATAGCCCTCGACTACTACCAGGCCCACACCCGGGATTTCGTCCCCGTACAGAAAGCCTACTACTACGCCGCAAAAATAGCGCACCAACGGCACCAGCCCGAACTGGCGATGTCGCTGCTGCTCAACAGCCGCCGGGCGCTGCCGGCGAAAGGGGAGTGGGAACGGCACTATGTCCTGGAAACATGGCTCGGGGTATTCTGCGGCGGACAACACCTGTTCGAAGAGAAAGTCCGCCACGCAATGCGCGCGTACGCCTACGCCGACAGCCTCGGCCGCGACGACTGGCGCTGTATTTCGCTCGGCGACCTCGCACATGCATATATGGGGCTCGACCGCTACGACAGCATGGAATATTACGCCCGGAAAGCCCTCCGACTGGCCGAAGAAAAAGGCATCACGGAAAACACCTCCCCGAAATGGGCGATGCTGATCGAGGGCGCCATCAGACGTAAGGATTACGCGGCCGCAGAGGAGTACTGGAACCGGGGGTACCAACACGCCGAAGAGCGTGTGCGGTACTCGTGGATCAAGACCCTCGCCGAAATACGCAACCGGCAGGGGCGCTACGACGCAGCGCTGCACCTGCTGGACAGTTCCCGGATGATGTGCGCCGACACGTCGCACTACACCTCGCGCGCCCTATGGGCGTTCCATGCCGCGGAAGCATGGGAGGGCAAGGGAAACCCGGCAAAAGCCCTCGACGCACTGAAATATTACTGTGCGCTGAAGGACTCGATCGACGACGAGATACACGGCGCCGATGTGCTCAACACCCGTGAATTGTGGCAATACGAACAACTGAAAGCACAGAATTCGACTTTACAGGGGCAGAAGCGGCTCCGCGAACGCCTTGTTTACCAGACGATACTGCTGTGTGCGGCCTTGCTGCTGCTCGGCGCATGGATAGCGATGCGCATATGGCACCGCACCAAACTCCGCCAACTGGCCCAGCAGCGGCATATCGTAGCGCAGAAAAACGAACTGGTGGAGATGCGGCGCAAGGAGGAACAATTGCGCACGACATTCTTCTGCCAGCTCAACAGCCGTTTCATCTCGCTCGTCAAACAGGGCGGCGACACGAAAAAATGCCGGATGTCGGACGCCGAGTGGCAGACGATATTCAACCATGCCGACGCCGTTTTCGACAATTTCACCGTCCGGCTGCGACAGCAGTTCCCGGCCCTGAACGAGGAAGATATCCGCTATTGCTGCATGGTTCGCATGCGCCTTTCGCAGGCTGAAATAGCAGGCGTGGTGTGCCTGGAAAAGGACTCCGTAAAAAAACGCCTGAAACGCATCCGCACCGAAAAACTGGCATCGGCAAAGGGCACCACGCTGGAGGAAATCCTCTCCGGATTGTAGAAATATACCCCCTGCACCGCCAGCAAGCAAGCCACAACCAAAAGGTAATCAGCGGCTTTTATCAAATCTGCATTTCACTATTATACCCCCGTATCCGGCCTGTTATTCCCGGGCCGGATTTTAACTTTGCCGCAATGAATTATCGGCCCTGCGCCTCGCACGCAAAGGCGCCCGCATATCCCCGCCGGACGAAAACACCCACTTATTTAAAATAAAAATGCAGAAGTTCAACTACACCCCAAGCAATCCCTTTTCGGGCTCCGTTTCTTCGCTGGCCATCGGCGCCGGCATGGTCATCGTTCCGCTCGTATGGCCTTTCGGCATCCGCATCGGCCGTACGCCGATTCTCGGCCCTACGGCCGTAACGATCATCTTCGTACTCGGAGGGCTCGCGCTACTCGCATTCACGGCGCTGGAAATCACCAAGGCCCGCAAGCTTATCGCACAGGGCGGCGAAATAACCGTCGACGGCGATCAGGTTACGATACCCGTCGTAAAGAAAGGCGCCGTGGTCCTGGAATCGTTCAAACTTTCCGAGGTCGAACGCACCAAATTCGACGAAGAGGAAAACGAGTTCAACATCTCGCTGCCGTCCGACCACCATGTCATCCGCGGTGCATTCTTCGACAGCGCCGATGCGTTCGAGGCATTCAAATCGGTTTTCGAAAAATAGGAAATCCCACCGCCTGCCAATACATGCGCTCCCGTATCCTGCAGAAAAACGCTCCGTGCGGAGCCGGACTGTCGTTTTGTTGTTGCAGCCCCGGCAACGTGCATGGCTGAACTCGTTTTCCCCGTGCGGGCCTACCGCATAGAGGCTCCGAAGAGTCCCCGTCGGTATGATGGCCATGTCCGTCATACCGACCTCTGCAGCCTTTTCCTGACATTTACCCTATAACAAACATCCAGTTCTTATTTTTTCAACCAATCCAACAATGCGCCAAATCATCAATCTGGCCGCTGCGGCCATCGTAACCGCTGTATTTTCTTCCTGCTCGGCACTCACGGGCTATCCCACAGACTCCGAGGCCAGTTACGCCAAGGCTATCGAACTCACGAAAAAAAGCGTCGATACCGACAAATTCAAAATCTACTCGCTCCTGTTCATGGAGGGCGAAGCCCTGTCGGACAATCTCATGGCCGTAACGGCAAAACTGGTCAACAAGGACAACCAGGCATTCAGCCAGACCTATTACATGAACGGAACCGAGCCTACGGCACTGCGCGAGGTGCAGCAGACGTTCGAAGCCCCCGCCTACGAAACCACCGTCGGCATCGACCTCACGCAACTCGACGCGGCGAAAATCGCCGCACAGATTGCCGAAGCCAAGACGATGCTTCCCGAGGGACATTCGTACAAGTCGGTCGGCTACTACGAAATCGAGGAGGAGGTGCCGGCGGGAAACGAGGCATTCAACCGCGGCAAGAAATTCGGCACGCAGCACACCACGTTCATCGTACGCTTTACCGAAGACGGCAAGGAAACGGAAAGCAGTGCCGGCAAAACGGCATATATCTACTACGAGGGTAAGGTAACCGTCGCTGACGACGGTTCGCTTTCGATCGAGGAAAATTAACTTTTTTCGGTTTCAAGCACGGTTTTCAGCCGTTTTTTCCTAAATTTACAGAATCAACGTCCACAAGAGGACTTTGTCATAACACAGACAACATGAAAACTACTCACTCATTCGTCACTCCGGTTCTGGACTCCACGCAGAGCAAAGTCAACATGGAGGCCTACGAGCAGGCAATCGACCGCTATAACGAGGGAAGCCACCTCGAAGCGTTCCATCTGCTGCTCGACCACCTGAACCCGGAATTCCGCACCAAATACGGCAACGCCGGCGGTACGGAGTTCCATATTCCCCACGGTTCCATTCTGGTAAACATCCTCGTCGCAGGGGACAAACTGCAAATCAGCGCCGATTTCCTGGAGCTGCCCGAGAAAGGCCGCGTCGCCATGCTGCGCCAGGTCGCCGACCTGAACATCAACCGCCTGATGCTGCCGCGCTTCCGCAAGAATGGCGACACGCTGAAGATGGAATACGCATGCCCGTTGTCGCAGAGCCATCCGCACAAAATCTATTTCATCCTGCGCAACATCTGCCACATCGGCGACCGCTATGACGATGAATTCTGCGCGAAATTCGGCGCACGGCGCAGTTACGAGCCGCAGATTACGCCATATCCGGAGGAGGAAACGACCCGCATTCACGAAGCGATACGGCAAACCTGCCGCGAAACGCTCGACGCGGTAAAAGAATACGAAGCCGAACGCAAATACGGCTACTCGTGGAACGTAATCGACACGGCTTTCTATAAAATTTCCTATTTCGCACATCCGCAGGGGCAGTTGATGAACGACCTCGACAAGGCCATCGACGATATGGACAAGGAGCTTCCGGTAGCAGAGTTGGTGGTAAAAGGCAAGGCGTTTCTGGAAAAACTGCTGGCGATGCCGCGCGAAGAGCTGGCACGCGACCTCTATTTCGTCGACACGCTGGTTTCGACCAAGCGCCGCTCGTCGCTGAATAACGTCCAGGAGAACTTCAAGGACGTTTATCTGGAAGCAAACGAGGCTATCGAAGCCGAAAACTACGAGCGCAGCGCTGTCCGCATCCTTTACAAATTCTACGAAATGTATTTCTACAACGACGTGCAGGACGACCTGAACGCCGTGGTCGCAAATGCGCTCCGCAAATCGGCCGGCAAACCGATGGAGGAGGCATCGGAGATACTCTTCGAAGCGCTCGAGAAAGTCATGGAGGACGACCTCACTGCCGACGACGGGGACGAAGACGAAGAATCGGGCGAACTCGGCATCGCGGCAGCCGCGGCAGTCGAACAGGTACAGCAGATGGCCGCCGCCATGCAGGGGGAGGTCGTGGCCATGCAGGCCGCCATGCAGCAGGCGCTGGCCAAAGGCGACATGGCCGAATACATGCGCCTGGCGCAGGAATTCCAGCAGAAGATGATGGAACAAGCCCTCGGACAACAAAAATAACCGCTCAAAACCGCATATTCATGGAACAGAACAATATTTACAAGTCGGTATTCAAAGTCACCCACTCGGGCGGCTCCGGGAGTTGCTTCTACCTGAAAAGCTACGACCTTTTCGTAACGAACTACCACGTGGTCGACGGGTTTCGCGATGTCGCCATCCACGACAACGACCGGAATCCCTACCTGGCGAAAGTCGTGCTGGTCAATCCGGCACAGGATATCGCCCTGCTGGCAGCCGAGGGGGATTTCTCGGCGCTGCCCGAAATCGCACTTGCCGGTGACGACACGCTGACCATCGGCCGCAAAGTCTATGTCGCCGGATACCCCTACGGCATGCCGTTCACGATTACCGAAGGTTCGGTGTCGTCGCCCAAGCAGCTGATGGACGGCAAATATTACATCCAGACCGACGCCGCGGTCAACCCCGGCAACTCGGGCGGCCCCATCCTGAACGACGACAACGAAGTGGTCGGCGTGACGGTCAGCAAATTCACGCAGGCCGACAACATGGGCTTCGGCATCCGGGTCGAAACACTCCATGCACTGCTGAATTCAATCGGCGAACTGGACCGCACGGTCTTTCAGGTGCAGTGCGGCAGCTGCGAGGAACTCATCGCCGAAGAGGAGGAGTTCTGCCCGTCGTGCGGCGACAAGTTGCCGGAAGGTGTTTTCGAGGTGCGCGAGCAGTCGCCGCTGGGCGGATTCGTCGAGTCGGCCATCGAACAGATGGGTGTCAACCCCGTGCTGGCACGCGACGGGTACGACTCGTGGCTCTTCCACAAAGGCAGTTCGGAAATCCGCATCTTCGTCTACGACAACAACTACCTCTTCTCGACGTCGCCAATCAACCTGCTGCCAAAAAAAGAGGTGGAGAACGTGCTGGACTACATGTTGAGCGAGGATTTCGGCCCCTACAAACTGGGAATCGAGGGGCGTCAAATTTACATCGCATACCGCATCCACCTTTCGGACATCACCGATGAGTCGGAGGACGAAATCCGGAAAAACATCGTCAACCTCGCTTTCAGGGCCGACGAAATGGACAACATGCTGGTAGAGCGTTTCGGCTGTGAATTCTCGGAATATTCGAAGACCGACGCATAACAGCTCGCACACAGCAATAAAGCAAGGGCAGGATTTACGTAAATCCTGCCCTTTTCAATCGCGGCATTCCGCATCCGCCTAACCGAATATCTCTTTCAACTCGAGCCACAGGCTCATCGGACGCTCACCCATGTACGGCAGGCCTTGCCCTGCGGCGTCCGCGACCTCGCCTAATTTTTCAGGTAGAACGAGGATATGCGGACAGTGCGGCGGTTTGCCTGCATCAGGTACCTGTACTCATAGGCGCCCCCGCGGCTGACGAGCACCGACGAAGTGATGCCGTCGAAACTCCGCAGGTCGTAGCGCCGCGTCGGCCCCAGCCCCATATACGGCGTCACGAAAAGCGTTTCACCGTCGACGCACAGCCTCACGGCCGAACGCCTCAACTCACCGAACAGCAGCCAGCAGGAGGCAAAGAGCATCAGTCCGGCCGCCAGCACGACCGGGAAAGGGGTCTTCGTATCCGCATCGGACAGGAAATAAACCAGCAGGGCGCTGAATCCGAAAAAAAGCAGGGTAGTCGCCGCGAGCATGTATCCCCGCCACGAGAAGCGGGATACGACGGCATGCCGGCCCGCAGGTACCGCATGGTCGCGCACAAAGACCGCGCCCCACAGGAGGATGACGACACCCGACAGGACATACAGCGTCCACCTCCAATTGCGGGCTCCGGCTTTCAGGGTGAGGACATACGGAGAAACGGCAAAAGGCTTTCCGCCGAATGACAGCTGCGGGACGAGTGTACAGCGTTCCGCACCCCGAGAATCTATCCGGTACCTGTAAACGTACTCATCCTCCCCGTTCACAGCGGAATACCCGGTCGAAAACGGCATACATCCGACACCGTTCACCATCAGCAAAGGCTGCGCCTGATCGGGTTTCCGGCCGCAGACCAGCCGGACGACATATCCGCCCGTCCGGGCCATTGCGGCGGTATCCGGTTCGAGCCGGCACTGCGGCTGCACGACAGCGGTATCGGGCCGGATTGTGATGACCAGCCCCTCGCAGCGGCACGTCCGGCCGCCCACGACCGCCGAGGTCCCCGGCACAGTCACGTCGCCGCTTACCGGGGAACGCACCAGGTAACGATAAGCATACGTATCGGAGCGGGTCGTAACACCGTTGACAATCGACATCTGCGAGCCCTGCGAGCGCCCGAGTTCCCGGACAAGGGTCAGGGCTCCCCAATGCGGCTGCGCGATGGACTCGATTTCCCCGGACGCCGTATACGACACCTCGAACTCCTGGAAAACCCGCGGCTGCTGAGGCGTGACCTCGATTCCGAGCTGCTGCGCCTGCACGGGAATGCCGCCGCACGCCGCTCCCGGACAAGCCGACGGTAGTGCCGTTTCAGCCTCCCGGGAAAAAGCATCGGGCGCAAACAGGGCAAACAGCATGACGATCAGCGCAAAGCTCCGGCAACAGGTTTTCTTCATATTCGTCAGGTTTCGTGAATCGCCTCCAAAGATACGAATAATCGCGCTTCCGGCCAGTGCTCCGGCCTCTTTTTTCAAAACGAACGAGGCCACAACTCCCCTGTAAAAACACATCCCGGGATTCTCAGAATCCCGGGGATGCATTCTACACTGAATTACACGCAAATAAACGGTATTACAGGTTGTCCTGCTTAAGGTGCTCCACATACTTGTCGATACGCTGCATCTCCTGCGGTATGCGGATATTCTGGGGACAATGCGGCACACATTGGTTGCATCCGATGCAGCGGCTGGCCTGGCGGAGCTTCGGTACGCTGCGGTCGTAGCCCACGAGGAATGCGCGGCGCGCCGTGCGGTAATTTTCATCCTGCGACGATACGGCCACGTTTCCCTCGTTGACACACTTGTTGTAATGGAGCAGGATAGCCGGAATATCCAGTCCGTAGGGACACGGCATGCAGTATTTGCAGTCGTTGCAGGGAATCGTGGGGTAGCGGAGCATCAGCTGCGCCGTTTCCTCCAGGAATTCCTTGTCCGCATCGGTCAGCACGTCGAGCGGCGAATAGGTGCGCAGGTTGTCCTGCAGGTGCTCCATGTACGTCATGCCGCTCAACACGGTCAGCACGCCGGGGAACGATCCCGCAAAACGGAAAGCCCACGACGCGACGCTTGACGAAGGGCGGCGTTCCTTGAGGTGGGCGGCGACATGGTCGGGCACGTTCGACAGGCGTCCGCCCAGCAGCGGCTCCATAATGACGGCAGGAATACCCCGTTTCTCGAGCTCGCCATAGAGATACTCCGCATCGGTATTGCGCGTGTTCACCTCCTTGGCATGTTTCCAGTCCACGTAGTTGAGCTGTATCTGCACGAAATCCCACTTTATTTCGTCATGGCGCGATAGCAGGTAGTCGAACACCTCGATTTCGCCGTGGTAGGAGAATCCCAGGTTGCGGATACGTCCCGCCCCGCGTTCGGCAATCAGGAAATCGAGCATCCCGTTATCGAGGTAGCGGCTGCGGAGGGCCGCCATGCCGCCCATGCCGATACCGTGCAGCAGGTAATAATCGATATAATCGACCTGCAGGGCCCGGAACGAGTTACGGTACATCTCCATCGAGGCCGCACGGCTGTGGGTCGACGGATCGAAATTCGAAAGCTTGGTCGCAACGAAGAACCTGTCGCGCGGATGACGCTTCAGGGCGATACCCGTCGCGGTTTCCGACCACCCGCGGACATAAGCCGGGGAGGTATCGAAATAGTTGACGCCGTGTGCGATGGCATAATCGATCAACTCGTTCACGGCCTGCTGGTCGATTTCATCGCCCGAACCGTCGGATCGGGAGCGCGTCGGCCAGCGCATACAACCATACCCCAGCAGCGACACCCGCTCTCCCGTTTTGGGATTGACGCGGCAGGTCATCTCGCCGGCCGGGACTCCGTCTGCAGCAGTCGCACTCCCGGCTGCGCCGCCTTTGGGTTTACATCCGTAGAGGGCGGCGGTCGTGGCCGCCGTTCCGGCGCCGAGTACTTTCAGGAATTTCCGGCGGTCTATCTTTTCTTTCTCTTTCATGGCTGTAACGGTTAAATGGTACGGTGGCGTCGGTGCCCCTCGACATAAATGGCACTGAACGGGCGGCTCGGGCACAGGTTCTCACAGGCACCGCAGCCGATGCAGCGCTCCTCGTTGACGACCGGGATAAGCGGCGAATCGGGCTGGTCCGGATTCTTATGCACCATATGGATAGCCCCGGTCGGGCAGTGGCGGGCGCAGTTGCCGCAATCCACGCCGTCGGTGTTCACCACACAGTTTTCGGCAATCCACACGGCATGGCCGATCTGCGTCGCCGCCTTATCGGCAGCCGTAATCGGACGGATGGCCCCCGCAGGGCAAACCTCCGAACACTTCGTGCATTCGGGACGACAGTATCCGCGCTCGTACGACATTTCGGGCACCATCAGGGTCATCAGCTTTCCCGAGGGCCTCAACACCTGGTTGGGGCACACGGCGACACAAAGCTGACAGCCGGTACAGTGCGCCTCCATATTACGGGCCGCCAGCGACCCCGGCGGGGTCAGGGGCGTCGTACGGTTGGGGATTTTCTTGTCTTCGATCACCGCAAGGCCGCCGTCGACCTTTTTCTCCTGCGCACGGACGGTTGCCGCATAGGCCATGACGCCGACAAGCGACAGGAATTTGCGGCGCGAAGTACCGGACTGTACGTCCGCTCCGGCGGCAGGTTTCACGGCTGCTGCCCCGGCATCCGCAGAATCACGCTTCGCCGCAGGTTTGTGCGAAAAGGCAATGGCTCCCTGGCGGCACTTGCCGAGGCAGTCCATGCAGGCCACACAGCGACTGTAATCGATTTCGTGCGCCTTGGCATCGATACACGAAGCCTTGCAGTTGCGGGCGCAGAGGCCGCAGCCGTTACATTTCGAAGTATCGATCCGCGGTTTGAAAATCGCAAAACGCGACACGAAACCCAGTATCGTGCCAACGGGGCAGATCGTATTGCAATACGTACGGCCGTTGCGCCAGGCGAGCACCACCAGCACCACGCATGTCACGGCGGCTACGGCCAGTGTCGCACCGCTTTTCACCCACACGTCGACCGTGTAGAACGCATAACTGTCCATCCGCTCGGCCAGGTACGCCATGAGGTTGTTGCCCCACTGGTAGAACGGTGCAAAAAGGTTCGACACGATACGCCCGTAGGCGCTGTAAGGAGCCAGCAGGGCGGCTACCGGCTTGAAGTGGGCGACCATCGCCACGACGAACAGCGCCAGCACGCCGTAGCGCAGCCATGCCAATGCCCGGGAATAGGCGAAACGGTTTTTCCTGCGCCGGGCCGCCGTCCACGACACGACGTCCTGAAAGACGCCCAGCGGACAAATCACCGAACAGTAAACGCGCCCGAACAACACGGTCAGCAACAGAAGCAGGACAAGGATACCGGCGTTTACCGCCAGCAGGGCAGGCAGGAACTGCACTTGGGCCATCCAGCCGAACCACGCATGCAACGTCCCCGTGAAGTCGAGGAACAGCAGCGTGATCATCGTGAAAAAAAGGGTCGCAACCGCGATTCTGATTTTTCGCAACATTTCGATTTATTTAGTCAGGTTTATATCCCGGAGCCATGTCAGCACGGCATCCTGCGAACTTTTCACGGCTCCGCCGCGTACGGGAAGTCCGCGGGCCACGGTGGCCCCGGTACAAAGTTTTCGAATATCCTCTTCGCTGTGGCCCATGCGGCTGCCCTCGTGCGTCATAAAGGGCACGACGGTCTTGCCCGACCAGTCGTAACCGGCGAGGAAAGTCGCCACAGGAGGTGCGATTGTCGCCCACCAGCAGGGCGAGCCGACGAAAACCACATCGTATCCGGCGATGCTTTCCGGCTTGTCTTTCAACGCAGGATGCTCCCCTTCGGCAATCTCTTTCTTCGCCTGGTCGACGACAGCCCGGTATTCGGAAGGGTAGGCCGCCGCAGGAACGATTTCGAAGACAGCGGCACCGGTCGCCGAAGCAATCTGCTGCGCGAGCTCGCGCGTATTGCCGCTGTGCGAGAAATAGGCCACCAGCACTTTCCTGCCGGGAGCCGTCTGTGCATTCGTATCCATACCGGGAAACAACATCGTTATCAATGCCATTAAAATCGTTATTCGCATATTTTATTATTTTCCAAGTTTCACGCCCGGAGTCCCATCGCATAGGCTTCCTCCATCGCAGGCATTCCCTCGATGTCGCCGGCCTGCCATGCCCCGACGCCGTAAATCACGCCTTTCTCCCGGGGCCCTTCAAGGCAGTCGAGGAATCCCCGGAAGCACTCGACCGTACGCTCCATCATCGGAACGCTCTGCTCGGCAGCGGTCAGGATAAAGTAGAACTCCTTGCCGGTCATCTCCAGATAACGGGCGCAGGCACGGTCTATCAGGGTTTTCATCTGTGCGCACAGCGTATAAAAGTAGACCGGCGTAGCCATCACGATTACATCCGCCGCGACCATTTTGCCGAGCACTTCCGCCGCGTCGTCTTTCTGCGGGCAGGGCTTCGCCCCGTTGTAACACGCACCGCAGCCCGTGCAATAGCCAATCTTCCGGTCTTTCAGGAAGATTTTTTCCACCTCGTGCCCGGCCTCCAGGGCACCTGCCATAAAACGGTCGCACAACCTGTCCGAGTTTCCCCCGCGCCGCGGGCTGGAGGAGAGAATCAATATCTTCTTTGCCATAATTTCAAATTCAATTGCCGGATTATAAATTACAGAGCCATGCAACCACTTCCGGATCGCGGTGATCGAGGAAACTGCTTTTATTGCGGTCGAGCGCTGCGATCGCCGTCATGTCCCCGGCGTCCAGTTCGAAGTCGAATACGTCGAAATTCTCGACGATACGCTCTTTGTGAACCGATTTCGGAATGCATACGACATTCCGCTGTATCAGCCAGCGCAGCACGACCTGCGCCACCGTTTTTCGGTGTTTAGCGGCAATCCCCGCGAGCACCCCGTCGGTGAACAGGTTGTTTTTTCCCTCGGCGAAAGGTGCCCATGACTCGATCTGCACGCCGCGGTTCTCCATCAGCGCCGCACTTTCCACCTGCTGGAAGAAAGGATGCGTTTCCACCTGGTTCACGGCAGGCACGATTTCGTTGTGCAGAATCAGGTCGACGAGTCGGTCGGGATAGAAGTTGCTGACGCCGATAGCGCGTACGCGCCCCGCCTTGTAGAGCTCCTCCATCGCCCGCCACGAACCGTAGACATCGCCAAAAGGCTGGTGGATAAGGTAGAGGTCGAGGTAATCGAGCTGCAGGAGTTCGAGCGATTTCGTGAACGCCTTTTTCGCACGGTCGTATCCGGCGTCGCTGATCCAGAGTTTGGTCGTGACGAACAGCTCCTCACGGGGAATCCCGCTGCGCCTGATTGCCCGGCCCACGGCAGCCTCGTTGCCGTACGCCGAAGCGGTATCTATCGAACGGTAACCCGCCATAAGAGCCTCATAAACACATTCTTCGCAGAGGGACTGGTCGGCAATCTGGTAAACGCCGAACCCGAGGATCGGCATTTCCACGCCGTTATTTAATAGTATGTTCTTCATAACTTTCCTTTTATTCGGGTATCACTTCATTCAGGCACGCAATCGCATTCAGCGTCCGCGGGTAACCTACGTAGGGCAGCAATTGGGTCACGACTGCCAGCAGCGTCCGCTTGTCGTTACCGACGTTCACGTTGCCCTGGATGTGCCCCTTCAACTGCGGCTCGCAGCCGCCCAGCGACAGGAGCATCGAAAAAGTCAAAAGTTCGCGCATCTTCGCATCCAGTCCGCCGCGGGCGACATAATCGCCGAAACAGTTGGCCGACAGGTAATCCTGTATGTGTTTCTGGTTCGCCGGCGCCGCTGCGCGCATCGCATCTATCCGCTCGCCGAAAATTGTCTTCTGCACGGCCAGCCCTTTTTCAAAACGCGTTTCGGGCGAGGTCGTCGACTGCCCCTCCAGCGGGAGCACGACGCCGCGTGCCGCCAGCACGCCGTTCGTAATATCCACGAAGTCCGCCACCCGGGCCATGCCCACATAGGGTACCGCCTGATAGAGCACCTCTTTGGCCTCGACAGGCGTGACACCTGCATCGAGGGCCCCGCCGAGCGCACTCCGGTATTCGGCATGCGCCTGTCCGGCTATGCACGAGGCAAGGATGCACATCATCCGCATCCGGGGGTCAAGTTCACCATATCCAAGGACTTCACCGAACGCAAAATTACCAAAAATTTCAAATAATTCAGGGTCTTCCGCCTTAAATTTCGACGCCTGTTCCGGGAACGACGCCGTATAATTCCGTACGGCCGTTTCGTCCGACCGGGATGCGGCGCCGGCTACCGCCGAAGTCGCAGCGGCATACTGCGCGTCGTCGACCGGCTCCAGCCATGTATTGCGGTTCGTCTGCGGATTGGCTTCGATCGCCAGATGCGCGAACCAGCTGTCGGGGGCCGCACCGTGCCAGTGCACTACATCGGGGGCGATTTCCACCACATCGCCCGGCCGCAGTTCGCGGGCCGGTTCGCCCGCAGCCTGATAGTAGCCGCGGCCGCTCACGGCGACCAGCACCTGTCCGCCCGTGTGGCTGTGCCAGTTGTTGCGGCACCCAGGCTCGAACGTCACATTGGAAATCGGGCAGTTGAGCTCCCCGTTCCGCGTCAACCGGGCGAGGTATGCCTGCCCGGTGAAATACTTCGAAAACATTTCGGGCAATTTTTCCCCGCGCGGGAAAACAACGCCCATCCGTTCATTCGTTTTCATATTACCCTTGTCTTTGTTTTGTGCATAAATACCCGTCGCTGCGAACAGCAGCACGACGAGCGTCGTAATCAACCTGCTTTTCATTTTTCTGAATTTTTCCACATTGCAAAAGTAGGGCACTTCAAACATCCGGTTCTTACCCGGATTACGGTTCGTCGTACCATTATTACCGATTCGCCGGCAGGGGCGCGGCAGGGGTCGAAAAAAACACTAACTTTGTGACAAACGAATAAAAAACGGATTATGGAAGAGATTGCCAAACTGGACCATATTTACCAGTACAACGAAATGATGGGCGTGGAAACCCTGCACCCGCTGGTCAGCGTCATCGACTTTTCGAAATGCCCGCCGGCCCGGCACTCGCGCCGCATGTACGGTTTCTATTGTGTTTTTCTGAAAGACGTCAAATGCGGCGACATGCGCTACGGCCGCCACTATTACGACTACCAGGAGGGGACGCTCGTATTCCTCGCCCCGGGACAGGTGGTCGGCATCGAGGACAACGGCGAGCAATTCCAGCCCAAAGGCTGGGCGCTGCTGTTCCACCCCGATCTGCTGCGCGGAACGTCGCTCGGGCGCAACATCGGCCAGTACACGTTCTTCTCCTACGAATCGAACGAGGCGCTGCATCTCTCGGAGCAGGAGCGGCACGTGGTGCTCGACTGCCTGCACAACATCGCGGGCGAATTGCAGCACGCCATCGACAAACACAGCCGGACGCTGATCGTATCGAACATCGAGCTGCTGCTCAATTACAGCATCCGTTTCTACGAACGCCAGTTCACCACGCGCAGCGAAGTCAACAAGGATGCGCTGTCGGGATTCGAACGGCTGCTGAACGACTACTTCCGGGACGATACGCCGCAGCGCGACGGTGTGCCCACGGTACGCTGGTGCGCCGACCGGCTGCACCTCTCGGCCAACTATTTCGGCGACCTCGTAAAAAAGGAAACCGGCAAATCGGCCCAGGAATACATCCAACTGAAGGTCATCGACATCGCCAAGGAGCGTATGTTCGACATCACCAAATCGATCAGCGAAATCGCCTACGAGCTCGGTTTCAGGTACCCGCAGCACTTTACACGCCTGTTCAAAAAGTGCGTGGGGCAGTCGCCCAACGAATACCGGATGCAGAGCTGACGCCACTCCGGATAGGGCGAAACCCCCGTATCGTACGAACGATGCGGGGGTTTCGCATAAAACGACCGGACAGAATCCAACCGGCCACTTATCCGGCCCGTCAGCCTCTCTTGCCCTGGTTGGCCACAGCGGCCATCAATGCGGCTATCTCCGCGGGATCGCCCAGGAAATAATCCTTATCGTAGTTCAGCCCGTCGTCGAACTCGAAGACATAGGGCACGGCCGTGGGCAGGTTGAATTCGGAAATCGCCTCGTCGGAGATGCCTTTCAGTGTCTTGATAATACCGCGCAGGCTGTTGCCGTGGGCCACGACCAGCAGGGCGTCGTGGTGCGCCAGCGCAGGCAGTATTTCGCATTCCCAGTAAGGCATGGTGCGGGCGACGGTATCGCGCAGCGACTCGGTGCAAGGCAGTTCGGCCTCGGGCACATCGCGGTAGCGGACGTCGAAACGCGGGTTGCGCGGGTCTTCCCCGCCGAGCGGGGCCGGGGCCACGTCGTAACTACGCCGCCAGATATGCACCTGCTCGTCACCGTATTTTTCGGCGGTTTCCCGCTTGTTGAGTCCCTGCAGCGAACCGTAATGCTTCTCGTTAAGCCGCCAGCTCTTCGAAACCGGAATCCAGTCCTGATCCAGTTTGTCGAGCACGAGGTTGAGCGTCTTTACGGCCCGTTTCAGGTAAGAGGTATAGGCTCGGCCGAACTGAAACCCCTCCTTGCGGAGCAGTTCCCCGGCCTTCGCCGCCTCGGCAACGCCTTTCTCGCTCAAATCCACATCCGTCCATCCCGTAAACCGGTTCTCCCGGTTCCATGTGCTCTCGCCGTGGCGGAGCAAAACGACCTTTTTCATCCCATCGCCTTTTCTGCTTCGGCCCGCACCTCGTTCACCAGCTCCCGGTGCTTGTCGAAATCGTTAATATTCTGCAAAGTAGTGTGCGCTATATTATCCAGCGCTTCATGCGTAAAGAACCCCTGGTGCGAGGTCATGATAACGTTGTTGAACGACAGCAGGCGTGCCAGCACGTCGTCGTTCATGATGCTGTCCGAGGTGTCTTCGTAGAAATAAGCGGCCTCCTCCTCGTATACGTCCAGTCCGGCGGCTCCGACTTTTTTCTCTTTCAGCCCTTCTATCAGCGCTTCGGTGCGAATCAACTGCCCGCGGCCCGTGTTGATGATGATTACCCCGGACTTCATCCGTGCAACGGCGCCTTCGTTAATCATATACCGGGTCTGGTCGGTCAGCGGGCAGTGCAGCGAAATAATGTCGGCACGGCGGTACAGCTCGTCGAGCGGCACGTACTTTATCTGTGCCGCGGCGGCATACTCCTCGTCCGGATAGATGTCGTAAGCCAAAATTTCCATGCCGAAGCCCTTGAGGATGCGTATCAACTCGCGGGCGATTTTTCCCGTACCGATGATGCCCGCCGTCTTGCCGTACATGTCGAAGCCCATCAGGCCGTGCAGCGAGAAGTTCCCGTCGCGCGTACGCCAGTAGGCGCGGTGGACTTTGCGGTTGAGCGCCAGCATCAGCGCCACGGCGTGCTCAGCGACGGCGCACGGCGAATAGGCCGGAACACGCACGACGGGAATGCCGTATTCCGCCGCGGCTTTCAGGTCGACGTTGTTGAATCCCGCACAGCGCAGGGCAATCAGTTTCACGTCCATTTCGGCCAGTTGGCGAATCGTGTCGGCATCGGCCGTATCGTTCACGAAGATACAGACCGCATCGGCGCCCTTGGCCAGCAGGGCATTGTTGGCATTCAGGTGGCTGCGGTGATAGTTGAACTCGAACCCGAAAGCCGCATTCGCTCGGTCGAACGACTCGCGGTCATAAGGCTGGGTTCCGAAAAACGTTATTTTCATAATGTACTTTTAACTTCTTATTATCTTATCCTAAAACGTTTCCGGACAAGGGATTATTATGCAATCGTCACCCCGGGATCGAGGTATACGTCCTGAATGGCGTTGAGCAGCGCCACTCCCTCGGCCATCGGACGCTGGAACGCCTTGCGGCCGCTGATAAGGCCCATGCCGCCGGCACGTTTGTTCACCACGGCCGTCATGACCGCCTCCTGCAAATCCGAAGCCCCGCGCGACTCTCCGCCCGAATTGATCAATCCGACACGCCCCATGTAGCCGTTGGCCACCTGATAGCGGCAAAGGTCAATCGGGTGCTCGCTCGTCAACTGCGAATAAACCTCGTCGCGCGTCTTGCCGAACCCGATTGCCCGGAACCCGCCGTTGTTCTCCGGCAGTTTCTGCTTCACGATGTCGGCCTTTATCGTCACGCCCAAGTGGTTCGCCTGTCCGGTCAGGTCGGCCGAAGAGTGGTAGTCGACGCCGTCCTTTTTGAAACTCCCGTTGCGCAGGTAGCACCACAGAATCGTCGCCATGCCCAGCTCGTGCGCCTCATCGAACGCCCGCGCAATCTCGACCAATTGGCGGCGGCTCGGCTCCGAGCCGAAATAAATCGTGGCGCCGACGGCTGCAGCCCCCATATTCCACGCATCGCGCACGGTACCGAACAGCACCTGGTCGTAGGTATTGGGGTAGGAGAGCAGCTCGTTGTGGTTGAGTTTCACGATAAAAGGTATCCTGTGGGCATATTTGCGCGCTACGGAACCCAGCACGCCGAACGTCGAAGCCACCGCGTTGCAGCCGCCCTCGATGGCCAGCTCGACGATTTTGCCCGGATCGAAATAATCCGGATTGGGGGCGAACGAAGCGCCGGCCGTGTGTTCGATGCCCTGGTCTACGGGCAGAATCGAAACATATCCCGTATTGCCCAGCCGGCCGTTGGCGAGTATCCATTGCAGACTGCCGAGGGTGCGCACATTGCGGTCGGATTCCATCCAGACCCTGTCGACGGTATCGGGCCCGGGCAGGTAGAGCCGTTTTTTGTCGATAGTCCGGCAAACATGGGAAAGATAGTATTCCGCTTTCTCGCCCAGAATTTCAATCGTCTTGCTCATAATCATGCATATTTAATGAATCAGGTGTTACCCTGCAATTCAGGTTCCAAAGCACCCTGCGTACCGGACAAAATAAAAGCCGCCCGGCGGGGCGGCTTATTTCTTGGTGTTGCGGTACTCGGTAGGAGATTCGCCCGTATGCTTCTTAAAATAGCGCCCCAGATAGGACTGGTCGGGAAAGTGCAGGCGATAGGCAATCTCCTGCACCGACAAATCCGTCGACTGCAGGAGCATCTTGATTTCCAGCAGCACCGAGCGGTCGATGAACTCCTTGGCGGAACTGCGCGCGATATTGCGCACGATGGTCGAAAGGTAGCGGGTCGAGATGCAGAGTTTGTCGGCATAGAACGAAACTTCGCGCTGCTGGGAGCTGTGCTCGTGCACGAGGGCCACGAAACGGTGGAACAGTTCGGTCTGCCGCGTAGTCGTTTCGGGCGTCTGGTGCTGCATGTTGGCAAAACGCTGCACCTTGTCGTATATCTCCATCAGCACGTTCTGCAGGCGGTTGCGGATAATCGTATTGCGGAAGACATTGTTCCGGTCGCGGTACGTGTAGGCCGCCATCTGAAACCAGATGCCCGCCCCCTCGACGATACGGGGCGGCGGGTAGGAGATGGGATTTTCACGCAGAGCCCGGAAAAACGAGGGTTCGAGCCGGAATCCCGCTTCGGCGAAAAGGTCGCGCGAAAAGGCACAGAACGTCACCCGGAAGTCTTCGGTACGCTCCGTGAGCATCAGCATGGAGCCGGGCAGCACGAGTATCATCGTATTGCGTTTCACCACCCCGTGATATTGGTTTACGGTAACCTCGGCGCTGCCTTTGCGGCAAAAGAGGATAGCGCCTCCCTCGCAGCGGCTCGCGTAGTTGCTGTAAAAGCTGAAATCGGATTCCCCGACGACAAATTGCTCTTCGGGCGTAGTTATTATGGGGTTAGGCGCAGACATACGAATTCTTTTTTCGAACAAATTTAACGATTTTTTCATTATAATCCTAAAATTTGTTCCGAAAAACACCAACACTGTTCGCAATATAATGGCATGATCGCATCCTTTTTAGGGTACTTTTGCAACGAAAAAAGTTTTTTTAGTTTAAAAGAGGAGAAATTATGAAGCAAACATTTGTGAAAGCAGCCGTTATGGCCTGCTTCATGGCGGCCGTTTCGTGCGGACAGGCACCGACGGCACAGGGTCCCGCCCAATACGGCGTAATGACCATTGCCACCACTGACCGCGAAATCCCGAGCAACTACTCCGCAACGATCCGCGGACGTCAGGACATCGACATTTATCCGCAGGTTTCGGGTACCATCTCCGAACTCTGCGTCAACGAGGGCCAGGTCGTATCGAAAGGACAGACCCTTTTCATCATAGACCAGGTACCGTACAAGGCGGCGCTGCAGACTGCCGAGGCGAACGTCGCAGCGGCCAAGGCCGGCGTAGCGACGGCCCAGCTTACCTATGACAGCAAAAAGGAGCTCTTCGCCAAGAACGTCGTATCGCAATACGACCTCTCGACGGCCGAGAACACGCTGCTGACTGCCAAGGCACAGCTCGCACAAGCAGAAGCACAGCGCGTCAACGCAGCCAACAACCTCTCTTACACGGTCGTGAAAGCCCCGGCCAACGGCGTGGTAGGGACGCTGCCGTACCGTGTCGGCGCCCTGGTGAGCGCATCGCTCCCGCAGCCCCTGACCACCGTGTCGGACAACTCGGACATGTACGTCTACTTCTCGATGACCGAAAACCAGCTGCTCAACCTGACGCGCCAGTACGGCTCGATCGCCAACACACTCAAGAACATGCCCGACGTACAGCTGCAGCTCAACGACGGTTCGATTTACGACAAGACCGGCCGCATCGAGTCGATCAGCGGCGTTATCGATCCCTCGACGGGCAGCGTACAGCTGCGTGCAGCGTTCCCCAACAAGGACGGCCTGCTTCACAGCGGCGGCGCCGGCAGTGTGATCCTGCCCAACATCCACAAGGATTGTATCGTCGTACCGCAGACTGCGACGTTCGAACTGCAGGATAAGGTATATGTATATAAATTGGTGGACGGCAAAGCCTCGTCGTCCATGATCGACGTAGAAAAAATCAATAACGGCAGGGAGTATATCGTCAAGTCGGGCCTTACGCCGGGCGAGGTGATCGTTGCCGAAGGTGTGGGTCTGTTGCGTGAAGGCACGCCCGTGATTGCCAAAGGACAGGATGCTCCGGCACCGGCAGCTCCCGAGGCCGCAGCCCAAACCGAAACCGAAAAGGAGGAATAACATATGACACTGAAACATTTTATCGAACGACCCGTACTGGCGTCGGTCATATCGATAGTAATCGTCATCGCAGGTATCATCGGACTCGTGGGACTTCCCGTCGAGCAGTATCCCGATATCGCGCCCCCGACGGTTATGGTGCGCGCCAGCTATCCCGGCGCCAGCGCCGAAACAATCCAGAAGTCGGTCATCGTTCCGCTCGAGGAAGCTATCAACGGCGTGGAGAACATGACTTACATCACTTCATCCGCCGCTGTCGGCAGCGCCACCATTTCGGTTTATTTCCGCCAGGGAACCGATGCCGACATGGCCGCCGTGAACGTACAGAACAAGGTATCGCGGGCCACCGGTCTGCTTCCTTCGGAAGTTACGCAGATCGGTGTGACCACCATGAAGCGCCAAACCTCCATGGTGAAGATTTTCTCGCTCTACAGCCCCGACGACTCCTACGACGAAACGTTCCTGGCCAACTACGCCAAAATCAACATCGAGCCGCGTATCCAGCGTATCCACGGTGTGGGCGAGGTATTCACGCTCGGTGCCGCCTATTCGATGCGCATCTGGCTGAAGCCCGACATCATGGCCCAGTACAAACTCATCCCGTCGGACGTTACGGCGGCACTCGCCGAGCAGAACATCGAGTCGGCGACCGGTACGCTGGGTGAGAATTCCCAGAACACGTTCCAGTACACGCTGAAATACCGCGGACGTCACCAGACGCCCGAAGAGTTCGGGGAAATCGTGATTCTTTCGCAGCCGGACGGCACGATACTGCGCCTGAAAGATGTCGCCGACATCGAACTGGGCAGCGAGTCCTACGCATACAAAGGCTACACCAACGGCCATCCGGGTATCAGCACGATGATTTTCCAGACTGCGGGCTCGAACGCCACACAGGTCGTGAACGATATCGAAGCGCTGCTCGAAGAGGTCGACGCCGAACTGCCCAAAGGCATAGAAGTCGCCCACCTGCAGAGTGTGAACGACTTCCTCTACGCCTCGATGAGCGAGGTGCTGAAAACCCTGATCGAGGCCATTATCCTCGTGGTGCTCGTGGTATACGTCTTCCTGCAGGATATCCGTTCGACCCTGATTCCCACGATTTCGATTCTCGTGGCGCTGGTCGGTACGTTCGCATTCCTGTTCTTCGCAGGGTTCTCGATCAACCTGCTGACGCTCTTCGCACTCGTCCTTGCGATCGGTACGGTGGTCGACGACGCCATTATCGTAGTGGAGGCTGTCCAGGCGCGCTTCGACGTGGGATATAAGTCCTCTTACATGGCCACCATCGACGCCATGTCGGGTATCACTTCGGCCATCATTACCTCGACGATGGTCTTCATGGCCGTGTTTATTCCCGTCGCCATGATGGGCGGAACGTCGGGTGTGTTCTATACGCAGTTCGGTATTACGATGGCCGTGGCCGTCGGTCTTTCGGCCATCAACGCCCTGACGCTGTCGCCGGCGCTTTGCGCCATGTTGCTGAAGCCCTACCTCGACGAAAACGGCGAGATGCGCGACAACTTCGCGGCACGCTTCCGCAAGGCTTTCAACACGGGATTCAGCGCCATGGTCAACAAGTACAAATACGGCGTACTGCTCTTCATCAAGCACAAGTGGCTGATGTGGTCGACGCTCGGCCTTGCCATTGCGGCGCTGGTGCTGCTGATGAACACCACCAAAACGGGTCTGGTGCCCGATGAAGACCAGGGTACGATTATGGTCAACGTGACTGCTGCCCCGGGTTCGTCGCTCGCAGAAACCCATAAAATCATGGAGAATGTTTCGCAGCGTATCCAGGGTATTCCGCAGATCCGCGACTACATGCAGGTTGCCGGTTACGGTATGATCGCCGGACAGGGTTCCTCGTACGGTATGTGTATCATCAAGCTCAAGGACTGGAAAGACCGTCCGGAAAAGACCGACGACGTGAATGCGGTCATCGGGCAGATTTACGGGCGTACAGCCGACATCAAGGATGCGCAGATATTCGCCGTGGCACCGCCGATGATTTCGGGTTACGGTACTTCGACCGGTTTCTCCATGCACCTGCAGGACAAGGCGGGAGGGGACCTGACCGATTTCTACAACATCTACCTGCAGTTCATCGGCGCATTGAACCAGCGTCCGGAAATCGAGAGGGCCTATTCGACGTTCAACATCAACTTCCCGCAGTATATGGTGGACATCGACGCTGCGAAAGCCAAACGCGCCGGCATCTCGCCGAACACGATTCTTTCGACGCTTTCGGGCTACTACGGCGGCCAGTATGTTTCGAACATCAACCGCTTCTCGAAAATGTACTACGTGACGATTCAGGCCGATCCGAAATACCGCCTCGACACGGAATCGCTGCGCAATGTCTTCGTACGCACGCAGAGCGGGGAGATGGCTCCGTTGAGCGAGTTCGTGAACCTGACGAAGGTTTACAGCTCCGAAGTCCTGAACCGCTTCAACCTCTACAACTCGATCGCCGTGAACGGTACGGCCGCCAACGGCTATTCGTCGGGCGACGCCATCAACGCCATCCGCGAGGTGGCCGCACAGGTGCTTCCGCGAGGCTACGGTTACGAATTCGACGGCATCACCCGTGAAGAGGCACAGACGGGCAGCAACACGGCTATCATCTTCGGTATCTGTATCCTGCTTATCTACCTTATCCTGAGCGCCCTGTACGAGAGCTTCCTCGTGCCGTTCGCCGTCATCCTGTCGGTACCGTGCGGCCTGATGGGCAGCTTCCTCCTGGCCAAGATAATGGGGCTGGAGAACAACATTTACCTCCAGACGGGTCTTATCATGCTCATCGGCCTGTTGTCCAAAACGGCCATCCTGCTTACGGAGTACGCTTCCGACCGCCGCGCTGCGGGCATGAGCCTCACGCAGGCCGCCGTATCCGCCGCAAAGGTTCGTCTGCGTCCTATCCTGATGACCGTCCTCACGATGGTATTCGGTATGATCCCGCTGATGTTCTCGTCCGGCGTAGGCGCCAACGGCAACTCGACGCTGGGTTCGGGTGTCATCGGCGGTATGATCGTCGGAACGCTGGCCCTGCTGTTCCTCGTACCGACGCTGTTCATCGTCTTCCAGACCCTGCAGGAGAAGATCAAGCCGCTGGAGTTCGATCCCGATCCGCAGTGGGCCGTACGTGCCGAACTGGAGGAGTGTAAAAACGAGAAAGAGGAGGAATAACAAGATGAAAAAGTTAATTATCATACTGGCCGCAGCGGCCATGACCGGCTGCGGCATCTACAAGCCCTACACGCGTCCCGAGGTGAAAACCGACGGCCTGTACGGCACGGCCGAAACAGCTGACACGGCGACTATCGGCAATATCGGCTGGCAGGAAATGTTCCCGGATCCCTACCTGCAGAACCTGATACAACAGGGACTGGACAACAATACCGACCTGCAGTCGGCGCAGTGGCGCGTCAAGGAGGCCGAGGCGACGCTCAAATCGGCACGCCTGGCTTACCTGCCGTCGTTCAACTTCGCGCCGCAGGGCAACTTGAGCAGCTTCGACTGGGCAACGCCGTCGAAGACCTACAACATCCCCGTAACGGCAAGCTGGCAAATCGATATTTTCAACGGACTGACCAATGCCAAGCGCAAGGCCAAGGCACTCTACGCACAGAGCAAGGAGTACGAGCAGGCTGTGAAAACGCAGTTGATTTCGGGCATTGCAAACCTCTACTATACGCTGCTGATGCTCGACAGCCAGTACGAAGTGACCGAGCAGACCGCCGAAAAATGGCGCGAAAGCGTGCGTACGATGCGTGCGATGAAAGAGGCCGGCATGGCCACCGAGGCCGCCGTCGCCCAGTACGAGGGTACATGCCTTTCGATCGAAGCTTCCCTGCACGACCTGCAGTACCAGATTCGCCAGGCGGAGAACAGCCTCTGCTCGCTGCTGGCCGAAGGCCCGCACGAGGTGCAGCGCGGCCGCCTCGAAGGACAGCGGCTGCCCGCCGACCTGACGGTAGGCGTGCCCGTGCAGATGCTTTCGAACCGTCCCGACATCCGCAGCGCCGAATACTCGCTGATGCAGTCTTATTACGCGACCAGCGAAGCCCGTTCGGCCCTCTATCCGTCGATTACGTTGAGCGGCACGCTCGGATGGACCAACAGCAGCGGTATCAGGCTCGAGAATCCCGGTAAAATCCTGTGGTCGGCAGCGGCTTCGCTCCTGCAGCCCATCTTCAACGCCAATGCCAACCGCGCGCGCGTCAAGATTGCCAAGGCACAGCAGGAGGAAACCCGCCTGGCATTCCAGCAGGCCCTGCTCAATGCCGGAGCCGAGGTCAACAATGCCCTCACGCAGTGCCAGTCGGCACGCGCCAAGGCCGACCTGCGCGTAAAGCAGATCGAAGCGCTGGAGCGCGCCGTGGAGAGCACGGAACTGCTTATGCAGCACGGCTCGACGACCTATCTCGAAGTATTGACCGCACAGCAGTCGCTGCTTTCGGCCCAGCTGTCGCAGATAGCCGACCAGTTCGATGAAATTCAAGGAGTCGTGAATCTCTACCAAGCTCTCGGCGGAGGCCGGGACATGGCAGCGGAGGAGAAATAATGAAGCGGGGAGCGACCAGAGAGGAGATCATCCGCACGACGCAGGAACTCATCACCCGGAACGGCATACGTGCCGTCCGGGTGGATGAGATTGCGCAGACGCTGGGAATCTCGAAACGCACCCTTTACGAAATGTTCGCCGACAAGGACGACCTGGTAAATGCCTGCCTCGACTTTATGGGCAGCCGGCAGCGTGAACGCATCGCGTCCTACCGGAAACGGCACAGCCGGAGTTCGCTCCAGCGGGTTTTCAAACTCGTATACGAATACATCGACGCCCTTTACATGGTAGAGAGCAGTTTCCTGTCGGACATACGCCACAAAGTGATTTATGCCGAGCATTTCGACGAAAACCGGGAATTCTGGCGCAGCGAGCTGGCCCATCACCTCAACGGCAGCCGCGAAGAGCAACTGCTGCTGTCCGAAATCGAGCCGACATCGTTCGCAGACCGGATAATGGATACGATGCTCGAACTGCGGCTCAACAACGCCACCCGCGAAGAGGTTTACCTTTTCTGCCGGACGATACTGCGCGGCGCCGCGACCCAGTCGGGCATCGACCGCATCGACCGCAAATGACGCATATTATTCCGTAACACACCAAACACTCCGCAGCGGCAACGCTTGCGGAGTGTTTTTTCACCTCTCCCGGACGCAATCCGGGACAAATGCGGCCAGCCTCGGAAAAAGGCGGGAGGGTACCGGCACCAGCAGGCAGGCCGAGCCCCCTGCGGCGATACAGAAAGCTCGTAAAAACGCAAACAACTATACCTGCGGAACAGACCGGGGTAACGAGCGCAGGCGGGAATCCGCGACAGGAGGGCCATTCCGGAGAGCCCGACAGGCACAGCACGGGAATCCCGGCAGGAGCCGGACGGATACCAGACAGGGCCGGAGCGGCGGTAAAGCCGGCAATCGGAACCGCTCATACGGGCAAAAAAAGAAGGCTGCGGAATACTCCGCAGCCTTCTTATCTATCCGGCATTTTCCGGTCTAATAGAGCAGGTCGTCGTTGGCCTCGTCCTTATACCAGTATTTATGCTCGGCTCCGCCCGAAGCGGCCCACGCGCTGAAATAGGTATAAACGGTACGGATGTCGTTGCGTTCGACAGGGTAGCGGAATTCACCCGGGATACAGAGCGCCCACATCATATAGTTGTCCTTCATGCCATTGCCTTTGGAAATGTAGTACCTGTAAGGATCCGTTTCGACAAACGTGTTGCCCGAAACCACTGCGAAGCCGGTCGGCTGGCTGCCGGGCGTATGAATCTCGATATCGCGGCTGAATGTACCCGAACTGCGCTGGTTCACGACGATGAACGCATTGAGCGCCGATTCGATAATGGCACTTGCATCGACGGGCTGGGCAAACGTCACGGTCGTCGTATGCTTCACGGTGGGAACACTCTTGCCTTTCTGCGTATTGATATAGGTTCCCTCGCCCAGAATCTCCTGCGCCGTATTGAACAGCGGGATGATCGCCAGCTCGCTGCCGGTCTCGAGGTCGGGGCTTGCAAATGCGCCCTGTCCGAACGAGGTGTGCGTTGCCGTCACGCCGGCGACCTCCGAGGAGCGAACCTTATCCAACTGGATGGCAAAAGCGTTGAGGTGCGCGGCACCGGCTGCTTTCAGCTCCCAGTTGATGCGAATCAACTCCACCTTTCCGGTCGTCTTGCTGATGCGGCGGTCGACGCTGACAACCACGACGATGTCGTTCATGTCGTAATCGCCGATCCAGGGCCAGCCGTCTTCGAAGCAATAGGTGTAGGGAGCGCCTGCCACTTCGATGAAATCGGGTTCCGGTTCGGGATCCGGCGTTACAGGTTCCTTGCCGCCGTTGCATTTGCTCCCGGGAATCACGACCGTCTGCTCGGTGCGCATCACGGCGCCGCCCGTCAGGCTGCCCTCGTCGATGACATACTTCGTATCGGCGGTGTTATCGTATACGACTTCCATCAACCCTTCGAACTTCGTTCCGTAGTAACGCGAACTGATGCCTTTGTCACGGATTACGACCACGGCCATCAGCTGGTCTGCTGCGGCCTGGCTTATGATACGCACGTTGCCGCCCGACTTGCTCGCATTGTATTCGTCCATCGTGAAAATCGAACCGGCAGCAGCATACAGTTCCGTATTGCTGTTGAAGTAGACCGTCCCGGCGTCGAGTCCGGAGCCGGAAGCGATATAGAACTTGGCGCCTTCGGCAACGATGTCATCGGCCACGGTATGGCAGTTCACATAGAGCGTACCGCCGCCGCGCGCTTCGAGTTTATCCATCGCAGCCGTACCTTTCTGGAAAGTAACCGACTGGTTGGTCACGTAGAAAGTCCCGTCGATAGTGACCGAACCGTTCTCGCAGTTATGCAGCTCCGCATAGGTATTGAGCCGGAAATCCGCACTTTCCACCTTGCCGTCGTTGTACAGTTTCGCATGGTTGGTGACTTCCACATTACCGGCCTGCAGTACGGCCGAAGCCCCGTTGAAGAACTCGCAGGAGTTGTTCACGTTGAACAGCCCGTTGACGATGAACGTACCTTCGTTGACAACGGCCTTGCACGAAAAGCTCGTTCTTTCGGTCGTGAATGTACCGCCCTCGAAAACAAAAATCGCAGGGTTGACGGCATTCTTCTGCAAGTTGGCCTTCGCCTCCTGAATATAAACCTCACCGCCCGGAAGCACGGCAAGCGTTGCCTGGCCGATCGTATAGGACGAATTCAGCGTCAGCTTGCCCGCCACGTAGAGGATGGGAGTGGTGTTAGGGCTGAATGTACCGTTCAAGTTGATGTTGCCCGTAATCTCGGCGCCGGCGGGAATGTAGTATTCCGCGGCAGCGGCGTAGGGTTTGGAAATCCAACTCGCCCCGAGGTCGATATTGGAGGCCGGCGTCTGGCGGATAATAGCCCCCTCTTCGAAATCTGCCTCGCTTTTGGCCGCAATCTGCGGATAGGAGGGCATCGAACTCTCTTCACCGCCGCGCGTCGCGGCAGCCATACGGATTTGCGGAACCGCGGCGCTCTGCATCACGGCTCCGGCTACATTCACCGAAGCGGCTACGGGTTTCATAACCACCGAAACCGTACCGTCGGGCAGGGTAGTCTGCACATAAATGTTCTCAACTCCGGCAGGCAGGGTCACTGCCGTCGAGAACGTAGGCTGCGAAGCTTTCACCACCCCCATGGCCACGACGTTTCCGTCGGCCAGGATCGGTGACGAATAGATTCGGACAACGGCATATTCGGGTGCGGCACCGCCTGTGTTCGGCATACCCACCGTTACCGTTGCGTCACGGGTCATTTTCCAATAAAAGTCCTTTGGAATAGTTGTAGAGGTCTGGTTGTCGTCCCCTCCCTTACTGAATTCTTTTTGACAGGCGCCTGTCAATACCGCGACCAGCAACAAAATTGCTGCGTTAAGTCGTTTCATCATAAAATAGAAAATTTTTAGTCAATCCCTTGTGCGTTATGCACATTCTTCACAACGCAAAGATAATCATTATTTTTAATATTCAAACTTTTCGGCTCATTTATTCCACAATAAAGCCCAGACTCGTAAATCGGCATGCAAATTTGCAGCCGCGAAACGGCCATTTTTCAAAAAAATGCGCAGAAAGGGTAGCGGGAACCAAAAAATTCCTATATTTGCACCACAGGACAACATCCGAAAGCAGAATAATGATTGCAACGACGACATACACCGACAGGTGCCGCGGAATGCTCCGCGACATGACTATGGGTATGATGTGCATGTGCAACCGATTCCGCCGGGTGTAGCCTTTACGTGTGCACGAACGATACAATCCGGCTTCCTTGAGGTCGGATTTTTTTGTAACGATTAAAAAACGAAATATGGCTGAAAAAAATTACCGTTTCGAAACGCTGCAGGTCCACGCCGGACAGCAGCCCGATCCCGTAACCGGCGCACGCGCGCTGCCGATTTACCAGACGACCTCTTACGTCTTCGACAGCGCCGAGCAGGGTGCGGCACGCTTCGCCCTGCGCGAAGAGGGCAACATCTACACCCGTTTGAGCAACCCGACGACCTCGGTGTTCGAAGAACGCATGGCCGCACTCGAGGGAGGTACGGCCGCCGTGGCCGCAGCATCGGGCATGGCCGCCCAGTTCCTGGCCCTGGGCAACATGGCCGGCATGGGCGACAACATCGTCAGCACCTCGTTCCTTTACGGAGGGACATTCAGCCAATTCAAATATACGCTCGCGCGCATGGGCGTCGAAGTCCGCTTCGCCGACGGCGACGACATCGGCAGCATCGCCTCGCTGATCGACCGACGAACGAAAGCAATCTACCTGGAAACCATCGGAAATCCCGAATTCAACGTTCCCGATTTCGAGCCGATCGTAGAACTGGCGCACAAACACGGCATCGCCGTGGTGACGGACAACACGTTCGGTGCAGGCGGCTACCTCTGCCGGCCCGTCGAGTGGGGCGTGAACGTCGTAACCCACTCGGCGACCAAATGGATCGGCGGCCACGGCACGAGCCTCGGCGGCGTAGTGGTCGACGGAGGCAATTTCGACTGGGGCAACGGCAAATACCCGGCTTTGAGCGAGCCTTCGGAGGGATACCACGGATTCAACTTCTGGAAAGAGTGCGGCAAGACGGCATTTGCGACCCGAACCCGCTGCGAAGGGCTGCGCGACATCGGGTCGTGCATCAGCCCGTTCAATGCGTTCCTGCTGACGCAGGGCCTCGAAACCCTTTCGCTGCGTGTGCAGCGCAGCGTGGACAACGCCCTCGCAATAGCCGAATGGCTGGAAGCGCATCCCCGCATCGAGCACGTCAGCTATCCGGGACTCAAGAGCAGCAAGTACCACGCCCTGGCGAAGAAATACCTGCGCAACGGTTTCGGCGGCGTGCTGACGTTCCGCGTAAAGGGAAGCGCCGAACAGGCATCGAAAATCGTCGACAACCTCGGCCTGATCAGCCACCTGGCCAACGTCGGCGACGCCAAGACACTGCTGATACACCCGGCCTCGACGACGCACGCCCAGCTGAACGAGCAGGAGCTCGTCGCCTCGGGCGTCTATCCCAACCTGCTACGGCTGTCGCTCGGAATCGAACACATCGACGACATAAAAGAAGACCTGAACGAAGCCCTGAAACACCTGTAATGGAACCGCATATTTACATAGCGCCCGGGCCGTTCCTGCTCGAAACGGGACACACGCTGCCGGAGTTGAAAATCGCTTACCACACCTACGGCACGCTCAATGCGGCGCGCGACAACGCCGTATGGGTATGCCACGCCCTGACGGCCAACTCGGACGTGGCGGACTGGTGGCCGCACACGGTCGAGGCGGGATGCTTCCTCGACCCGGCACGCCATTTCGTCGTCTGTGCCAACATCCTCGGCTCGCACTACGGCACCACGGGCCCGCTGCACGTGAACCCGGCAACCGGGACACCTTATTATAAGGATTTCCCGCCGTTCACAATCCGCGATATCGTGCGCGCGCACCAACTGCTCGCGGACGCACTCGGCATCGACCGCATCGACACGCTCGTAGGCAGTTCGGTCGGGGGATTCCAGGCTATCGAATGGGCCGTGGCGGAACCGCAGCGCATCGGCAAACTCATCCTGATTGCCACGGCGGCAAAAGCGTCGCCGTGGAGCATCGCCATCGACGAAACACAGCGTATGGCCATCGAGGCCGACACGACATTCGGACAGCCGCGCGACGATGCGGGCATGGCCGGGCTCGCCGCAGCGCGCGCACTCGGGCTGCTGACCTACCGGGGCTCGCTGGGGTACAACCTCACCCAGCAGGACTGCGAAGAGTGTCCCGCCGTACACCGCGCCTCCACCTACCAGCAATACCAGGGAGAGAAACTCTGCAAACGCTACAACGCCTATTCCTATTACGCCATACTCGATGCGTTCGACACACACGACGCCGGACGCGGGCGGGGCGGGGTAGCGGCGGCACTCGCACGCATCGAAGCACGCACCATCGTAATCGGCATCACGACCGACATCATCTTCACCCCGGCCGAGATGCGCGAACTGCACGGCATGATTGCCGGAAGCAGCTATGTAGAAATCGACTCGCCGTTCGGACACGACGGATTCCTGGTCGAGCACGGGCAGTTGAACGACATCCTCATCCCTTTCATGAACAATCAATAACAAGCAGCATATGAGCAAAATCAAAATCGGCCTGTTCGGGTTCGGCGTCGTCGGACAGGGCATCTACCAGGTAGTGCAGAAATCGAAGAACGCCCACGCCGAAATCGTGAAAATCTGCGTCCGCGACCCGGAAAAACCGCGTAAGGTCGAGGTCGACAAGTCCCTTTTCACGACCTCGGTAGACGACATCCTCGACAACCAGAACATCAACCTGATCGTCGAGGTTATCGACAACGCCGATGCCGCTTACAGCATTGTAAAACGGGCGTTGCTGCGCGGCATTCCCGTCGTTTCGGGCAACAAGACGATGCTCGCACACCACCTTCCGGAGCTGATCGAGATACAGAAGACCCGCAACGTGGCGCTGCTTTACGACGCCTCGTCGTGCGGCTCGATTCCCGTAATCCGCAACCTCGAGGAGTACTACGACAACGACCTACTGCTGGAGGTCAAGGGTATCCTGAACGGTTCGTCGAACTACATCCTGTCGCGCGTGTTCGACCACAAGGACAGCTACGCCAACGCCCTGGCGCAGGCACAGGCGCTGGGCTTCGCCGAAAGCGACCCTTCGTTCGACATCGAGGGGTACGATTCGCTTTTCAAACTGGTAATCATCACGGTACATGCACTGGGCACGTATGTCGCCCCGGAGCGCATTTTCACCTACGGCATCTCGACCATCCACGACTCGGACATCCAGTATGCGCGCGAGAAGAACGTGAAGATAAAATTGGTGGCGCAGGTGGTCAAGGTGAGCGATGAACATTTCACGATGTTCGTCATGCCGGAATTCGTGACGCCCTCCAAATACATTTACAGCGTCGACGACGAGTATAACGGCGTGGTGATTCGCGGCGAATGCTACGACCGCCAGTTCATGTTCGGCAAAGGCGCCGGAAGCCTGCCCACCGCCTCGTCCATCCTGAGCGACATCATGGCCCGCCTGAACAATTACCGCTACGAGTACAAGAAACAGAGTTACATGCAGAAGCCCGACTATACGACGGACATCACGCTGAAGATTTATGCCCGGTACAAGGACACGGACGTGCACGGGATTCTCAATTTCTCGAAGATACACGAACAGTACACCAGCGAAGAGAGCAATTACGTCATCGGCGACATCCTGTTGAGCGAGCTGCTCGCCAAACGCAGCCAGCTCTGCGGAGAGGACGTATTCCTGGCCAATATTCCGATATTCTTCCTGAACCGCGACAACTGATGCGGCAATTCATGAAAGAGCGGGCTCCCCGAATTGTTCGGGGAGCCCGCTCTTTCATACCTCACCGCGTTGCTACAAGTCTTTCACACACCGCAGCGAAACGCCGTTTCCCGCCGAATAGGGAACCGTCTCGGGTTTACCTCCGCTCGCGAGGAAATACAAGGCACTGTAGGTAGCGCCTCCGTCGGAAGTCGTGCAACTCATCAGGTATCCTTTCGTTTCGGAAATATAGCGTCTATCCTCGGCGTTCCACATCCCGGCACAGGTAAAGAAAGCGTCCGTATACTCGGGGCTGGCGACCAGTTGCTGCAACTCCGTAATATCCGGGATATGCCATCCCGGGGGACAAATCCCCTGCACGGGCGTACCGGCCGCCGCATCTCCGATTGCCGTCCTGAAACTGTACAGCATGCCGCGCTCCGCGACATACTCCGTGTCCACGGCTTCCGCATTGCCCCGGCAGGGATACCAAACGCCGTTTTTAAGCAACGCCTCGTCGGGCACATAACGCAGGCTCTGCGTCATCCACTCCCTATCGCCGAAGGAGGCTGTCCGGTAGGTCGCACCGGCATAGGCAAGCGTCCCGGAACCTCCGCCGCTGCCGCCGTCGCCGAGCGAACCGCCGTCCACCCAATCGCCGATTTCACCGCTCAACTTCACTTCGATGTCGATATTGGTCACATCGACCGACATGTCGTAACGCCTTCCGCCTTCGAGCAGGGCGGACGAGAGGGTCTTGGTATGGCTTTTTCCGTCGGCGGTCGTCACCGTAACGGTCAGGGCCGCCTGCTGCGGCACGAGAATCGCACGATACGCAGCATCGGGCGTCACCTCGAACGCCCTGACATTGGCCGCTGCCGCGCCGGCCTTGACCGAAGCAGCCGGCACGTCGAAATCGATCTCCGCGACGGGAACCAGCCCTCCGACGGTAACTCCGGACACAGGTGAATCGGAACTGTTGGCAACGACGATTGTCAGCTGCGAGAGCAGATGGTTGAAAAGCATCCCGACCGGAGCCGAGGCGGGTGCAGCATCCTTTTTCACCGCGACGAGCAAATCGGACGAAGCCGTGCCGGCCGTCTGGTCGGCGGCGACGGTGAATTCGGCGGGCATGCCTTTTTCATCATAAGGATAATAGGCCGTCAGCGTCGATTTTTCATGCATGCCGCCGTACCACACCAGCCCGGAGGCAAAGGCAGCCCCGTCGTAGGCCATTTCGACATTCCCGGCATAAATTTCCGAGCCTTTGGTTATGGTGACTCCGATCCGGTCACCAGTATCGAAATACATCCCCGTAACACGGGTCGAAATTGTCGGGGCTATCCGGACGAGGTAGACGTCGGATTCGGACTTTGCACAGCCGGCAGCGACGAAGACAATCGTCCATGCCGCAAAAAACATTTTTTTCATGGTTGGTAAGGCGCAATGAGGGTTAGTGACTTTTCAGCACAAATTTAAACCTTTTTGCGTTATTACCAAGCTATTTCATCAGTTTTTATAATAGGATTCATCGAGGCCGAGCGTAAAATTGTCCCGGCGGCGGAACGTGAAGACAGCGGCGGCAAGCACCAGCGCTGCGTTGAAGAAAAACGGAAACCGGTCGCTGTGCGTGCCGAAGATATGGCGGAGGATGTCCACGATAAAGGGACACACCATTACGGCCAGGTAGTTCATCGCCATGACGAACGACAGGGCCAGCGTCGCCGAACGCGGCGGAGCAATCGTCGCCGCCTTGTCGTAAACGACAGGCTGCATTACCCCGTAACCGAACCCGGCGCACAGTACGCCGATGACCAGCATCGCCTTGTCCCGGAAAATGCCGACGCACAGCAGTCCCGCACAAACCAGCCCGAGCGACACGAGATTGACATTACGCTTCAGCAGACGGATGATGTTGTCGATGAACAGTCCGGGCAGCATGATTGCCAGGAAAAAAAGCGAGATAAGCACCCCCGAGAAAGAGCTGTCGATTTTGTAGTCGTCGACAAGGAATGCAGTGTAGAACGTCACGACCAGCACGGCAAAGGTAATGAAGAAGTAGAACAGCATCAACTCGACGAGCTTGCGGCGATCGATCATCTTATGGCGCCGCTGAATACTCTGCTCGGGTTCCGGCTCCGAACGGCGGCGCTTGAGGAAAAACGACAGCACCAGCGAGACTCCCGGCAGCGTGTAAACCAGAAAAGGCAGGTGCCAGTCGACATTGGCCAGGTAGCCCGTCACGACGGTGGCCAGCACGAGGGTCAGGTTGTTAATCGAAGAGCTCAAGCCCAGCTGGCGCACCCGGTAATCGCCCGTGAAATAGTCGACGACCAATCCCGTGGACAACGGAATCACCATCCCCGCGCCGATTCCCAGAATGCAGCTGATGACAATCAGCCACGCCATGCTCTTGGCGAACAGGCAGGCCACTCCGCTCAAGAAAAAGACGGAAAGCCCGACCATAAGTATCTTGAGGTTGTCCCTGCCCACGGAAAGCTTTCCCGAAAGCAGCACGAACGGAATGATAAGCAGCGACGGAAGCGACGTCAGCATCTGTATCTCGAGGTCGGTAGCCTCCGGAAATATTTTGTTCAGGTCGCCGAGGATAGGGGAGATGGCAAGACCCGGAAGCGAGGCGATGGCCGAAACCGACCAAATCGCCAGCAATACCATAAGCGAGATAGTACCTTTTCCTGTTTTGATTTTCATTGCCCGTGGATTTACCGCCCACACAGCAACTGTTATACCAAACAAAACGGGCCGGCATGTTGCCGGCCCGTTATCTCATACCCGGTTCGCCTACCGCGTTCTCACCTTTACGCAGCGCACCTGCATGCCGTTGGAACGGTATTGGAGTGCCGATTCCTGCACGTTGCTGGTTTCGACGTCACTCTTGTTGAACCAGAAATAGAACGCCGAAGACTTCCTCTCCGCGGCAGCCAGCGTCGTCCAGTAGTAACCGACCCAGGGCTGGTTATAGAGTGCCGTATTACGGGTTTGCTTGTCCTGCACGGGAGTGGGATAGAAATTCTGGATGCTTCCGCCGCCCTCGTTTTCATCCGAGATGTTCCGGTAGATGCGGCGGCCTGCACCGATGAAGAGCGACTCGGACGCACCGTCGGTCAGCGTCCAGCCGAATTTATCGTAATACGGCTCATAGCCGACATCGAGCGGCTCCTTGATTGCAAGGCCCTTGAAAGCCGCCGAGGGAGCGACGCGCCATCCGTAAGGACAGGGGTCGTTTACGCTTTTGGAACCGACGTTGTCATCGGGCGACCAACTGCCGGCGTCCTCGTTCCAGCGCCAGTCGTAACCCGATTCGGAAGTCCCGAGAATAAACGTCACGGGATTCTGCACGGCATACTCCGCCGTACCCGTTTCGGCACTCGATTCCACCGTCTTCAGGTAGACACGGCCGCCGGTACCGCTGTACATGGTCGCAGAGGCCCCCTGGCTGGCCTGATAGGTATCCGGGCCGATGAACGGGTCTTTGCGGCCCCACTGGTAGTAGAGGCCGTACGAAGCGAGGATTTTATCCGATGACGAATTATCGTTGTCGAGCGCCCCGAGGTTACGCGACATCATCGTATAGCCGTTGAAGTCGACCGAACCGCCCTCCGCATCGGGATTGTAATCCGCAACCCACACATGCCAGCTCCAAAGCAGTACGCCGTCGGCATCGTAGGCACCGACAATGGCATTGCCGCGTTTGATAATATTATCGTTATCGCTGTCGGCACCGACATAGAACGACGCTTTGCCGTCTTCGAAATCCAGGTATTGCAGCAGGCCCGATTTGGACTGCCACACGATACCTACGTGGTCGGTAGCCAGCTGGGAGCCGTCGCCCCGGCGCATGGCATCGAACAGGTAGTTCGTCTCTTTCTGCGTCGCGATATAACTGTTGGCCACCTTGTTGCCTTCGCTCAAATCCTCCGTCGACACGATCCCCACGAAAAGCGTCGCCGATGCAATCGACCCGCCCGGTGTCGTCCCGGACAGCGAGAAAGAACCCGTTCTGACGGCATCGCCGCTCTCGATGTCTTCGGCCGAAGGAGCCGTAACCACGAGCGTACCGGCAACCAGGTCGATAGTCGGCTCGCTCCATCCGGCAGGTTTGCTCGTCACGGAGATCGTCTTGATGTTACTGACCGAGAACGTCACCGTTTCCGTGCCGCCCGCCGCTGCAAAAAACACTGCGGAAGAGTCGAGCATGATTTTGCCCGAATCCTTGTCCTTGCTGCACGCCGCAATGAAAACCGCTGCGGTCACAACCACGGTCATCAGCCTTACGAATCCTTTCATATTACTTATATTTACTGAAATCCAGTTAAAAAAATCTTTGCAAAGATACCAAAAAGCGGGATAAATCCTACAAGGACATCCCAAATAATTTATTTGGGAATAATTATTGCCGCTTATCCTTAAACGGATTATAAATGCAAATAGTATGTCCAGATTGAAAATTGAAACGGGAAGCTCCCCCGCAAAGGAGCGTTTCAGCATCACGGTAACCGAGAAAGGACCCTATCTGGTTTACGGCCGGCCGCCGCTGGCCGAGCAATTCATCATGCCCAACGAGCTCAACGAGAGCTGGTATTTCCAGGAGGGCAAACATTTTTCGACCGAATCGGAGCCGACGGCACTTTGCCGCTGCGGGGTTTCACACCGCAAACCCTACTGCGACGGAAGCCACGAAACCGCCCGTTGGAACCCCGAGCTCACGGCGGTTCCCGACTCGCTGCTCGACGAAGCGGAAGTAATCGACGGGGGAACGCTCCAGATGACCGACAACGAAAAATACTGCGTTTTTGCACGTTTTTGCCACCCGCACGGCGATGCATGGACGCTGACCGAGGAGTCGGACGATCCCGAGGCACGCAAATTGGCGATTCGTGAGGCCTCGATGTGCCCCAGCGGCCGCCTGATGGCCTGGGACAAAGATACGATGAAGCCCTACGAGTTCCGTTTCGAACCGGGCCTGGGGCTTATCGAAGACATCACCATCGGCGCCAGCGGAGGCCTGTGGCTCCGCGGCGGAATCCCCATGCGGCGCGAAGACGGCCGCACCTATGAAATCCGCAACCGCGTAGTCGTCTGCCGCTGCGGCCAGTCGGCCAACAAGCCCTACTGTGACGGCACGCACGCCGCGATCAAGTGGAAAGACAACCTGGAGGGCGAACCCGTAGGCGAAACGCTGCCCGAAGAGGTTTACTGACAACCAGGATGTAACTGCGCCAGCCGATACAGCCGCAAACGGCACTTCTCCGGCGAACTTCGCAACATAAACTCACCCCTGCCGCAGCGCATTGCAGCAGGGGTGAAGCCGTTTAAGACGGGGAGTTATCGGACGCCATATTTCATTCGCCCTTACCGGCAGATGAAATCGATATAGTCGCAGATGGCCTTCGTGCAGACGGGGCAGAACTTATCCGTGCGGTGCAGGTTGTTCATCAGGCAGTTCCGCCACGGGCGGTAGACCCCCTCGGCAGCATATCCTCCGCCCTCGAAAACGCCCACGACACCGTCGTATTCCGCGGTATCGGGCGTCGGCACAGGTGTTCCCGGCGGCACCATCGCTTTCCAGAACTTATCCCCGAAACGGACGAGCGTCGTCAGGTTCGGCTCCCATGGTTCGACGTCTTTCGCATACATGTCGTCGTACGAAGTCGTACCCACGTATTCGTCGCCCAGTCCGAGCAGCAGGTGGCCGAATTCATGCACATAGATTTTCCCGGTTCGCGTGGGGTGGTGCGCAGCGCTGATGCCGTAAAAATTGAAAATCCCCCCGCCGCCGTATTTCTGGGTATTCGACAGCACGTAGATATAATCGTAGGGTACATGCGCCGCGATGTCGCGCACGCGCTGGAAGTCGGTGACCATCTGGTACCGCTCCGAATCGAACGTATAGAACTCCGCCCCGCAGGCCGTATTGCGCCAGACATGCTCGCCCGGAATCGTCACGCCCGATTCGGCGGACGGAGCCCACACGGCGCGGATGTTGAAGCGATAGGCATTCTCCTTATAAGGCGAATAGCTGAAAAACTCGCGGGCGAACTCCCGGCAGGCGGATTCGAACTTCGCCCGCTCTCCGGCGGCATACCCCTCGGGCAGCAGCACGATGTCGACCCGCCGCGCGGGATTGCCGCTGTACGCCACTTCGAACGTTTCGTAACGGGGCGTAAACTGCACGATGAAATAGGAAGCGGGATCGATATTCTGGCCGAACCGTTTCTCGAAACGCCCCTTGGCATCACGACCGAAGATTTCGATGCGGCACGGGCGTTTGGGATAGGGAAAGACCACCGACTCGGGGTAGGAGCGGCGTATGCTGTCGGCCTCGGCCGTGCCCTGCCACTCGTTGAAAAGCGTACAGAAACCCCGCGAGTAGATTTCCTGCCCCGAAGCACGGTCGACGATACGGAAATACTGGTTACCGTACCCCGTCGTGTCGAGCAGCGACACTTTCGACCCGGCCCAGTAGGGTTCCGCCTTCAGTTCGTCGAAAAAATACTCCTCCGAACGGCTGTCGCCGCTGTGGTAATAGTCGAAACGCATCGTCCTGTCGAGGAACCAGTCGTCGAAACGCACCTGCGCCGAAGCGGCCGTACAAGCGCCGAGGAACAGCAAAACAAGCATTTTTTTCATAGTCCGGAAATTATTTGCCCAAATATACAAAAAAAGAGGCGCGGATGAAATCCGCGCCCCCTGAACATCTCCCCGAAAGGTTATTTTTTCTCCGGCCGGGCGATGGTTTCGCGCATCGTCGTGTCGGCCATGATGTTTTTCATCTTGTAGTAATCCATGATGCCCAGATTGCCGTTGCGGAACGCCTCGGCCATCGCCAGCGGCACTTCGGCCTCGGCGAGAATCACCTTGGCGCGCGCGTCCTGCGCCTTGGCCTTGTTCTCCTGTTCGAGCGCTACGGCCATGGCCCGGCGCTCTTCGGCTTTGGCCTGTGCGATATTCTTGTCGGCCTGCGCCTGGTCCATCTGCAACTGGGCGCCGATATTCTTACCTACGTCGATGTCGGCGATGTCGATCGAAAGGATTTCGAAAGCGGTGCCGGCATCGAGCCCCTTTTCGAGCACGACGCGGGAAATCGAATCGGGATTCTCCAGTACAATCTTGTGCGAAGCGGCCGAACCGATCGACGATACGATACCCTCGCCGACACGCGCCAGCACGGTTTCCTCACCTGCGCCGCCGACCAGCTGCTTGATATTGGCACGCACCGTAACGCGGGCCTTGGCAATCAGCTGAATGCCGTCTTTGGCCACGGCAGCCACGGGAGGCGTATTGATGACCTTGGGGTTCACCGACATCTGCACGGCTTCGAACACGTCGCGGCCGGCGAGATCGATGGCCGTAGCCATCTTGAAGTCGAGCATGATATTGGCTTTCTGCGCCGATACCAGCGCATGCACCACGTTGGTGACGTTACCGCCCGCCAGATAGTGTGCTTCCAGTTCGTTGGGGTTGAGCTCCAGTCCGGCTTTCGTGCTCTCGATCATCGAAGACACGATTGTCGAGGGCGGCACCTTGCGCCAGCGCATCAGGATGAGCTGCAGCAGGCTGACACGCACGCCCGACACCAGCGCCGAGAACCACAGTCCCACCGGAATGAAATAGAAGATGAGCCAGATGGCAAAAAGGCTCACGAAAATTATCAGAACAATTAATCCTGCCTGCATATCCATAATAGTCTATTTTTTGGTTGTTTTTACAATGACACTGAAATTTTCGAAGCCCACGACTTCGACCTCCCGCCGCGGGTCGACGTATGCGTCGAGCGACTTGGCTTCGTAGATTTTACCCCCGACCTCGATCTTCCCCATCGGCGAAAGGCGCGAAAGGGTCGTGCCGCGATCGCCCACGTTCAGTTCCTGCTCGGGCGTGGTGGGCATGCTCGACGAGTTGATTTTCTGCTTGAGCGAGAAGCGCTGCCACGTCTTGGCGCGCAGGGAGATGACCGTCGCAACGAGCGACAGCACCAGGATAACCAGCACCACCAGCGTCCCCGTCACGGGACCGTAATCACGATACGCGAGGTAAATGGAACTGCCGTAGCAGACCAGCGAAAGGACGGCGCCGATCGACACGCCCGGCAACAGCACCAGTTCGGCCACCAGGAAGAGCAGGCCGAACACAATCAGGAGTACAATATAGAACATCGTCATAAAGGGTTGTTGAATATTGCACTAAAGATAAGGATTAATTTCAATTATTCCGCAATTTCCGCGACTTTTATTTCCAAAGCGGGGTCGGTTTGCGTTATCGCGGCCGCCACCCGGTCGGCCACGGCCTTGTCGTCGAACATCCCGACGACGAACAACTGCTGTCCCACACGCGAAAGTTCGCACCCCTCGGCCGTATCGGCAATCACGGTCTTCACGTCGTCCGACAACGCCTCGGTGCCGGTAATCTCGACCCGGTAGACAATCTGCTGCGCCTCGGGATCGCTCGAAAGGTTGCGGTATTCGCCGTCGGTCCAGACTACGATCTCGGGCCGGACGAAGCCTTTGGATTTCAACAGCTTCTGTGCAGCCTCGGCCTCCTCTTTCGTGGCGAATCCCCCGGCGTAGTAACACCACTTCTTATCCTCGTTCACCAGGTAGGAGAGCGGGTATGCGCCCCGGAAAGTCGAAACGGCCCGCTTGGTATTGAACGTCCCGAGCAGGATACGGTAAATCGTCCCGTGCTCGTAGACCCGGCACTCGGGAATCGGATGCTGGTAGCTGTATTTCGGCGTCGCGGAGAACGCGATACTGTCGTAATCGAGGAAATAGCGCTCGGCCACATCGATTCGCGGCAGGCGGAAGTCGATAGCCTCCAGTTGTGCGGCCACGCCGCGCAGGGAATCGCGTGCCGAAGTCAGCCCCAGCACGTCGGCTACGGCCGTTTCATACCCGACGAGCACCTTCTTGCGCAGGAAGTAGTCGGTCACGGCATCCGACGCTGTTTCGCCGCGCACGGCCGACAACTGCCGCGCGGCCTCCGCGAGCCGCTCCTCTTCGCGTGCCAGAATTTCGTCCTGCCCCTGCATGTCCATCAGGTAGCCGTAGGCGTAATTCTTGTTGTCGAAGATATAGTTCCACACCCCGGAAAGCGAATCCGCCAATACGCGGTTGAAACCCTGCAGGGTGTTGTATTTGTCGTAAATCGCGACGGCATCCGCCTCAATCTGCGCCGCGGCATAGGCCTCGGCCAATTCGGAAATCGTACCGTAATTGGCGAAATAACGGTTCACATAATCCACGGCCCCGAGCTCCAGCCCCTGCGCTTCGAGCAGGGCGGCGTAGTCGGCTTCGGGCAGCTGCTCGCGGAAACAGGGGTTGTAAATCAGGTTGCGCACCTTGAGTGAATCGGGAAGCGCCGCAGGATTCCCGGCAGCAGGTTCGGCGGGCTGTGCAGCCGCACCGTTCAGGTTGGCCAGCACCCACTCCTGCTCGATGGTGTTAATCCTGCCGATGAGGCGGCCCTTGGCATTGCGCACCTCGAATATCCGGCTTTCGAGCTGCAGGATATCCTGCGAATACCGCTGCCGGTTCGCCGGGTCTTCGCGCAACTGCTTGCGGGCCCGCTCCACGGCGTTGACAATCGAATCCTCGCGCATTTGCAACTGCGCGTCTTCGCGCAGGAGCGACATATATTCCTCATTGCCCTCGAGCCCGGCAATACGGGGTTCGACAGCAAGTTGCTGCGCATGCAGGCTCCCACAGCCCAGCAGCGCCGCACATACCAGTATGTAAGTCTTACGAAACAACATCTCGGTTATCTCCACCATTTAATGAAAAAGAGTTGTATGAATCCGAAAATCTCCAGACGTCCCAACAGCATCAGCAGCGAATTGGAAAGCTTGAAGGCGGCCGGTACCGCCGAAAAATTATCCATCGACCCCACCTCGCCGAATCCGGGCCCGACGTTGCCAATCGAGGCCACCGAGCCGGAAAAGCTGGTCATCAGGTCTACGCCGAACATCGTGCCGAACACCGTACCGGCAAGAATCAGCATCAGGTACGCCACAATGAATATCATGACGGAATGCAGGAATTCCGACTCCTGAATCACCCCGTCCAGCTTGATACGGATAACGGCGTTCGGATGCTGCTGCTGGCGCAGCCGCGTACGCATCATCTTCATGGCCAGCACCAGCCGGTTGACCTTGATACCGCCCGCCGTCGAGCCCGCACAAGCACACACGATAGAGCCGAATATCAGCAGGATAACCGCAAACGACGTCCACTGGTTGGAGTCGGCCGTCGCAAAACCGGTCGTCGTCACCAGCGACACGAACTGGAACAGCCCGTGGCGGAACGCCAACGTGAAGGTCGGGAAGATATTCGCCGCAAAAAGGCTGATGGCAATCAGCAGGCCACCCGCGAACAACATGCCGAAGTACCAGCGCGTCACCTCCGAACGGAAAATATTATTGCGTTTGCCCGTCACCGTGGCGTAAATCAGCCCGAAGTGGATACCAGCAGTCATCATCGTGAAAATCAGAATCGTGTCGATCATCGGGCTGTTGAAATAGGCGACACTGGCATTCTTGGTCGAAAAACCGCTCGTGGCGCACGCCGACATGGCATGGCAGAGCGCATCGAACCAGTTCATGCCCGCCATCTTGAGCAGCAGGGTAGACAGCACGGTAAGCCCGACATAGACCACCAGCAGTATCTGCACGATAATCTGGGTGCGGTAACGGTAGTTATCCTTGGCAAGCGTCGACAACTCCACATTGGAAAGCGTCATCTTGTTGCGGCCCAGCGAGGGCAGAATCAGCAACGCGAACATCACCACGCCCATACCTCCGACCCAGGTGGTCGAGAAGCGCCAGAACTGCAGGCCCCGGGGCAGCACTTCGATGTCGTTGAGAATCGTCGACCCGGTGGTCGTAAATCCCGAAACGCTTTCGAACCATGCATTCACCAGACTGAATTCCCCGCCCCAAATCAGGTAGGGAAACATCCCGACGACGCAGGCCACCAGCCACGAACCGACCACGATGCAGAAGCCCTCCTTGTTGGTAATCTGCTCCTTGCGCTCGACGAATATCAGCGGGAAAGCCCCCAGCAGGGCGGTGAGCAGCGAAGAGAGCAGCAGGGGATAGAATGCCGAATCCATGCCGCTGACGTAGGAAATACCCGCCGACAGGAGCATGAACAGCGCGATGAACAACATCACGACCCCGACATATCGTAAAACCACATCTACACGCATCTGGTCAGGCTTTTGTCTGCTTGGAATTGGAAACGGTTATCAGGGTTTCGATTTTCTCTTTCAGCTCCAGCACTTCGTCCTTGCAGTCGGCTTTGACCGTAAACGGTATACGGAACGAGAGGTAATCGCCCAGGCCCTTGTTCATCCGGACGATGGGATTCACACAGTAAACCGACATGAAGTAATAGAGCATCAGCACGATGGCAATCATCACGGCCAACGATATGAGCACGGGAGTCACGGCCCGGTAGGCATTCTTCTTCATCTGTTCGGCACGCGGGGCCAGTGAACTCTGCGTCGAGGTCATATAATTCTTGATGGCCGAAGTCAGGCGGCCGTACAAAGCCTCGTACTCGTTGCCGTACCACTTGATGCCTGCGGAATCGGGGCGTAGTATACCCGCCGCAGGAGCCACCGGCACCGCCGTATCGGGAGTGCCGAAAGCGAGGTAATTGTCGGTCAAAAGGCGCAGTTCGGTCGTGGCGAAAGCCAGCGAATCGAGAAACGACTTCTCGAGCGCTTCGCTCTGGGCCACGAGCAGCGTATTCTCCAACCGCTCCAGGCTCCTGCGGCACAGGCTGTCGTAGGAACGGTCGCCGAACACAGAAAGACGGATCAGCGCCACGTTCTGTTCGTGGGCGGCATCGAGCATCTCCTTGGCCAGCTCGATGTTACGCTTGTTCGCCTTGAGTATCTCGCCCGTATCGCGGCTCAAATGGCTCAATTCGACGAACGAAACCATACCCGAAAAAAACAGCAGGCAGACGATGCTTAAAAAGCCGACCGTCACTCTTCTGCGCAAACCCGTCATATTGCTTTTAATTTTTATACCTGCAAATATAGTGATTTAATCCAGAATATCACCCATCAAATCGTGAGATTCGTCCATCTCCCCGAGCTTTACCCGGCAGATGGTGTTGACGCGGGCCTTGTCGTAAGGCGCTTTCACCCGGCGGTAACTGCCCGTATAGCCAAACATCATGCCGCCGCGCCTCGTACTCTCGAACAGCACCGTATCCTCGCTTCCGGCGGCCCGGGCGCAAAATGCCCCGTGCAGCTCCGCGCAAAGCACCTCCAACTCCCCGACACGGCGCGTGGCCACCGACGGCTGCACCTTGCCGGGCAAGTCGACGGCCGGGGTTCCGGGCCGTTCGGAAAAGGGAAAGATATGCAGAAACGCCGGTGCCAGACCGGCGAGGAAGTCATAGGTCGTGCGGAAATCCTCTTCCGTTTCGCCGGGGAAGCCGACGATCACATCAATGCCGATAAACGCGTCGGGCATCAGCCGCCGGACGGCGGCAATCCGGTCGGCGAAACGCGCCGTGGTGTAGCGGCGGCGCATCAGCCCCAGTATCTTGTCCGAACCGCTCTGGAGCGGGATATGGAAGTGATGCTGGAATTTAGGCGAGGCGGCGCAAAATGCTATTATCTCATCCGTCAGTAAATTCGGTTCGATGGACGAAATACGATAGCGCTCGATCCCGTCGACTTCATTCAGCGCACGCAGCAGGTCGATGAACTTCTCACCCGTCGTACGGCCGAAATCCCCCGTATTGATACCCGTTATAACGATTTCTTTCTGCCCGGCGGCCGCAATCTGGCGGGCCTCCGCAACCAAATCGGCGACAGGCATGTTGCGGCTGCCGCCCCGGGCATAGTGGATGGTGCAGTAGGCGCACTTGTAGTCGCAACCGTCCTGCACCTTGAGGAAAGCGCGCGTGCGGTCGCCGCTCGAGAAGGCCGCGAAAAACGAGGTCAGCGAATCGGTATCACAACTGTAAACCTGCGCACGGCCCTTGCCCGACAATTCGACCACCCGTTTATATAACTCTCCTTTATCATTGTTGCTCAATACAATGTCTACGCCGTCGATTGCCGCTATTTCCTGCGGTTTCAACTGGGCGTAACAACCCGTCACGGCAATGATGGCACCGGGATTGCGGCGGTGCAGCTTGCGAATCAGGTTGCGGCATTTTTTGTCGGCGTGCTCGGTCACCGAACAGCTGTTGATGACACATATATCGGCCTCGGCGTCGGGCGCCACGCGCACGAACCCGCCCTGCTCGAACTCCCGCGCAAGGGTAGAGCTCTCCGAAAAGTTGAGCTTGCAGCCGAGGGTATGGAAATTGACTCTGCGTTGTTGCATAAAATGTCGGTTTTACCGGGCGAAATTACGAAAACTGCACGAAAAGGGAGGTCTTTTCCGATAAAAAAGCGTAAATTTGCGCGCAATTAAAGAACGAGGCATGGAATTTTTCAGCGACCTGATTCAATACGGCTACCTGTCGAACGCATTGGCGGCCTGTGTCCTGTCGGGCATAACCTGCGGCGTGATAGGCACCTACGTCGTATGCCGCCGGATGGTTTTCCTATCGGGAGGCATCACGCACGCCTCGTTCGGCGGCTTGGGCATCGCCTTTTACCTCGGGGCCAATCCCATTGCCGGGGCGATGATATTCGCCGTGCTTTCGGCACTGGGCATCGAGTGGGCCGGAAGCCGAGGCCGCATCCGCGAAGATTCGGCCATCGGCATCATCTGGTCGGTAGGCATGGCTGTCGGGGCGCTTTTCATGAGCCTGCGGCCGGGTTACACCTCGGGCGACCTCTCGGCTTACCTGTTCGGCAGCATCGTCACGGTGACGCACGCCGACGTCGTGGCGCTCGCCATCCTGACCGCAGCTATCATCGCAGGGGCGCTGCTGTGGCTGCGGCCCGTGATGTACGTGGCTTTCGACCGCGACTTCGCCCGCAGCCGGGGCATTCCGACGCGCGTAATCTCCTACGTCATGGCGGCGCTGATTGCCGTTACGATTGTCCTCTCGATCCGCATCATGGGCATCGTCCTGCTCATCTCGCTGCTCACCATGCCCGTGGTCATCGTCAACGCACTCTCCCGGTCATACCGCACCGTCACCCTCGGCGCGCCGCTCATCGCCGTGGCGGGAAATGTCGCGGGACTCGTCGCGAGCTACAATTTCGAAGTTCCGCCCGGCGCCGCCATAATATTTACGCTCACCCTTACGCTTATTATAGTAAAACTATTACCTTTGCGTCAGAAAAAAGCCGGATCCGCCGCATGAAAACCATCCACAAACTCGTTCTGAAAGCCTATCTGGGGCCGATGGTGCTCACATTCTTCATCGTGATGTTCGTCCTGATGATGAACATCGTGTGGCGCTATATCGACGAACTGGTCGGAAAGGGTTTGAGCGCCGGCATCATCATCGAGCTGATGACCTATTTCATGGCCAACATGATTCCGCTGGGACTGCCGCTGGCCATGCTGCTGGCGGCGATCATGACCATGGGCAACCTGGGCGAGAACTACGAACTGCTGGCGATGAAATCGGCCGGCATGTCGCTCATACGCATCACCAAGCCGCTGATTATCCTGGTGAGCGTAATCGCCGTAGGCAGCTTCTTCATCGGCAACAACCTCGTGCCGTACGCCAACAAAAAGGTATACAGCATCATCTACGACATCCGCCAGCAGAAACAGACCCTCGAATTCCAGGACGGCCTGTTCTTCAACGGCATCGACAACATGTCGATTCGCGTCAGCAAACAGGATCCCGAAACCCACCTGCTGCGCGACGTGCTGATTTACGACAACCGTTCGGCCAACGGCGACATGAACACCATCGTGGCCGACTCGGGCTACATCCGCCTGTCGGACGACAAGAAATACCTGCTCGTGACGCTGTTCAACGGCGAAACCTACGAGCAGACCCGCAGCAGCCAGTGGTTCACCCAGAGCAAACTGCGCCACCACATTTTCGACCGGCAGAACCAGACCATCCCCATGGAGGGTTTCGCCATGCAGCGCAGCGACGACAACCAGTTCTCGAACAGCCAGACCAAGAATATCAACGAGCTGCAGCACGACATCGACTCGCTGGAGAAGATGGTCAACAACGCCACGACCCGCTCGTACGAACCCCTGCTGAAAGAGCAGATTTTCGCGCGCGACAACTCCGTGCTGCCACAGCCCGACAGCCTGCGCATCGACCGCAGCAAGTTCCGCGACATGTTGGCTACGGACTCGGTTTCCGTGCTCGGGACCCGGGAGAAAGAACGCATCTGGAATCAGGCACGCACTCTCGCGAAAAACTCGCGCAACATGTTCTCGTTCGACGAGTCGGCAGCCAAGGAGGCGCTCAACCAGCTCTACCGCAGCAAGGTCGAATGGCACAAGAAAATGTCGCTCCCGGTATCGATTATGATTTTCTTCCTGATCGGCGCGCCCCTGGGTGCCATCATCCGCAAAGGCGGACTGGGACTTCCGGTCGTCGTGTCGATTATCTTCTTCGTAATCTACTACATCATCAGCCTGTCGGGAGAGAAACTGGCCAAAGAGGGTAGCTGGGAGGCCGTGTACGGCATGTGGCTGTCGACGTTCATACTCACGCCGATCGCCGTGTACCTGACCTACAAGGCCACGAACGACTCGGCGCTGCTCGACACGGACTGGTACGCCGGGAAACTCAAGGCGCTGCGCGAGCGGATGCAGCCTGCGATCAATAAATTGAAAAACGCTATAAAACTCAAACGACATGGCAAAAGACACGATTCTGAATAGTGTAGAAGAGGTTATCGAAGATTTCCGCAACGGCAAGGTGGTAATCGTCGTGGACGACGAAGACCGCGAGAACGAAGGCGACTTCATCGTGGCGGCGGAAAAAATCACGCCCGAAATCGTGAACTTCATGCTTAAGGAGGGACGCGGCGTACTCTGCGCCCCGCTTTCGGAAGACCGCTGCGAGGAGCTCGGGCTCAACATGATGGAGGAGAACAACACCTCGCTGCTGGGCACGCCGTTCACCGTGACCGTCGACCTGCTGGGGCACGACTGCACCACGGGCGTTTCGATTCACGACCGCGCAGCGACCATCCGCGCACTGGCCAACCCCGCGACGCGGGCCACGGATCTCGGCCGTCCGGGACACATCAACCC